>JGI20214J51088_10000566_pt1 | contig 25538 bp, 19 predicted proteins | sample WetSurMetagenome_FD_51088 | JGI IMG/M metagenome (IMG submission 51088) | reverse complement strand
AAATCCGCTGTCGTTATCCTATTTTTAAAAAATTCCAATTCTTTGTATTTACGATTTTCCGGCTTCATTAGACATCCCCATTTGGCGTTTTTAAAAAATTCCTCGCTCTTTTCCAGAATCTTCTTCAGCGACACCTGAGCCTCTTTTTTAGCCTCAGGAGATAAAGAATAAGGTTTTTTGGCTGATTCAAATTGTCCTGTTATTTCAACCATAATCAAATTCTACAATAAATTGAATTTTTTTATACCGTGGCTGTTAAGGGAGCGGCGTTAGGGGTTGTCATCTTCTTTGCCATCTTTTTCTTGGCAATTCTTAAGCATTTTATGCAGAGTTTTATTCTTCTTGTTGTTCCGTTGATCGTGACGCGCGCCGGATGCAGGTTAGGTAGAAATGTTCTATTGGTCCTNTTTTTCGCATGAGACATGTTGTGCCCGTACAAGACGCCTTTCCCACAATTTGCGCATATCATTCCACTAGACATAGGTAAATATGATATCATATTGAAGGTTTTTAAACAATATGGACATTCTTTTGATGGCAGCCTCTTTGATAATATTAATCTTTTCAGCTATTTTGCATGAAATCGCTCACGGCTTAGTCGCGGAACGGCTGGGAGACCCGACGGCAAGGCTTGAAGGAAGGTTAACTCTGAACCCAAAAAATCATATCGATCTTTACATGACAATCCTATTGCCTCTTCTGACCTATTTTTCAAGCGGAGGGACTGTTATNTTGGGCGGTGCCAAGCCTGTACCGGTTGATCCNTTCAACTTAAGAGACGGCAGGAAGGACCTGGCGCTGGTGTCTTTAGCCGGTCCCCTGACCAACATTATAATCGCTATTATTGCAAGCCTTGCAGTCCATATTTTTTATCCAGATAATTCCACTCTTTCATCCCAAAATTCGATTATTGGTTTCCTGCTCTTAAAAACTATTTATTTAAATTTGTTGCTTGGAATATTCAATCTTCTGCCTATTCCTCCGCTTGACGGCTCAAAAATATTTTCCCTTCTGCTGTCTGAAAGGGCCGCGCAAGCTTATATGTCACTTCAGTCAATCGGATTTTTAATCTTAATATTTTTACTTTTTTTCCCAATCGGCGGCTTCTCTCTCATGGATTTTATCTCGAGTCTCCTTTCCTTTTCCGGAAAACTCCTCGGATTTTAGACAGATTCGTGGTGTTGACTTATAATAAATTTTCTCCTATTCTAGATATAGATTTTAACGCATGGGTGTCTTACCTACACAGGATTGAATAATATTTGTTAAGATATAGATGATGCCTTAAGTTTTGAGTTTTGACATTTGAGTTTTGAGTTTTTATATTATGTCCAAAAGAACGCTATTTCTTATATTTGCGCTATTTATAACAACTATCGTCCTTTTGGCAATTGCCGTTTATCAGCCTCAAACCCCCAAAACAACAACTCAAATAACGCCAACACCCAGGGAGGCTATTGAACAGACTGTCCTTTCAATCGGCAATCCTTCTATTGCCGCTCCTACTGCATCATCATCGCCTCTCTTGAGGTCGTCCGGACTAAGTTATTCTATTCCGATACGAATTTCAACGGGGAAAAACAAAGTTACCGCAGTTCAGCTGGAGCTGCAATACGACCCGCTTATTCTTGTTAATGTTGAGCTCTCTCCCGGCCCTTTTTTCGCAAGTCCAACCGCGCTTCTTAACCTAATCGACAATAAAACCGGAAGAATTTCTTATGCTCTGGGGATCGCAACTTCAGGCGCAAGCGGAAACGGCATCGTTGCAAATCTCAATTTTTCGGTGAAGAACAAAAATCCGCAAGATACGGCGATAATTTTTCTTCCGAAGACCTTGGTTGTAGCCGAAGGAAGAAGCGAATCGGTATTGAAAGAGGCTAAATTAGGCAAATTTACAGTCGGAATTAGCAATTCTACCTCAAGCGCCGCGCCGATTCAGTAATTTAATCCGTCAACCCCGATCAACGGGGTTGACATTTAACGTATTTTTTGGTTAGATGATATCGCTCTTTTGTATTTGAGATTGATTTAGATTTTTCTCGACAATTTCAAATCTCTTGAGGTATCGGACCGATATTCGGTTCGAAACAGAGCTGATTTCTTTGCACCGTGGTGTAAGGAACCGCTCTTCCAATTTAAAACTTGGGAGAAATGATAATCAGTTCTCGGTACTTAAGAGCGTATTTATCTTATTGTTCTTCAAACCATAATGGTGAATAATGCCTGAAATCTTCTTGTTCTATGCCTCTTTGTTTGATAAAATGAAATTCAGTCTTATGCCTGGGTAGCTCAGTGGTAGAGCAGCTGTTTTGTCACAGTAAAATCTTGCTAATTTTGGTAAAATTAGCATAGATTTACGTGATCGCGAAATTTCAAGCCGACGTAACTCAGTGGTAGAGTAGCTGTTTTGTAAACAGCAAGTCATGAGTTCAAATCTCATCGTCGGCTCAAGGGTCGGCTGAAATTTCTGGGATAAACAGCAGGTCACGAGTTCGAATCTCGTCTCAGGCTCAAAAAGGCAAGCTCGATTTTACTGGGATAAACATAAGACAACAGTTCGATTCTGTTGGGAGGCTCAAAAATGTTTTTGCTGGGTTCGCATAGCGGCAATTGCATGTGGCTGTAGACCACACGGTCGTAAGGCCTACGGGGGTTCGAGTCCCTCACCCAGCACTGCGTTAAACGCGAAAGGTGGCGCGCTGCGCGCGCCTGGATAGTTTAGTGGTAAAACGAGTCATTGGTAATGACTTGAGTGTGGGTCCGATTCCCACTCCAGGCTCAGAATAAAATTTAAGCCTCTTGGCAATTCAGGGCAAATAAGGTATAATCGTTCAATTAGCTTGAATAAATTATGGCATCAAAGGGCGAACAAAGAGTAAAAATTGCTTTAATCTGTACTGTTTGCAAAAACAGAAATTATATCACAACGCGTAACAAAGTTAATACGCCGGAAAAGGTAAAACTTAAGAAATTTTGCAGACACTGCAAGAAAGTTGTTGAGCACAAAGAAACAGAGAAAATGAAATAAACGGAAGCTTCCCCTAGCTAGTCCTATCATTTGTCCCACTTTTCATTTGCAATATAAGCTGTATTTCGGTTGCGGTAGAGTAAGAAGAAATGTATAATTGGGTGCATAGGGCTATAGTGAAATGGTATCACGGCAGTCTCCAAAACTGCTTTTCCAGGTTCGAGTCCTGGTGGCCCTGCAAAAGGGATTTTGATATGGTTTGTCCTCTTGAAAATCATTTTTAATTCCAGAATAATTAGAGTTCTTATGCTTACAAAAACAGATTTAAATCAAATTAGAGGTGTAGTGCGCGAAGAAGTTGACGTAGTTATTGAAGATAGGCTTAAGCCTATTCGAAAAGAATTGAGCCAGGTAGGACAAGTCATCGACGAAAAATTAGATAAAAAGCTAAAGCCGATCAAGAAAGATCTCAAATATCTTAAAAAAACCTTAGATATTGTGGTCGAAAATTACGACGAAAACGATGTGAGGCTGGAAAGAAGAATCAAGAAAATTGAAACACATATTGGACTAACTCCATAGCGAAACCACGGCTGGGGTTTTCCCGCTTTGCGGAGCAGCAATTCCCTCCACACCTGCTGATATTGCCCAATGCTCCTGTCGGAAAAGGATCCTGATTTGTCAGGAATAAGTCATAATTATTTCAAGATTATCTTCTTTCTTTCCGTTAAAATACAAACTAATGAATAAAGAAGCAGACGTTGTTGTTTCAGCTGAAGAGCCAACGAAACCCTTAATGCCGGAAAGAATAAAACCCTTTCTTTCAGACGAGCCACTCTCTTCTTTTCCTTGGAATACGGAAATCTATATACTTAAACATACCGGAACTATCCAGGAAACAGGCTTAAAACATGATGACTACATATTTGTGGGTGATGGTCAGAAAAGATTGCGCATTACAAAAATTGAGCCTGGATTCAGCTCTCCATCACAAACTGTAGAAGAAAATACAGAAATGACTATTGAAGGTCATATCTGGGGTGAAGGAAAATTTAAGTTCTCAAGAGCTGACTCAGAAAAACCAAAAGAAGAGACCACTCAGGTTAGTGGCGACAACTGGACCGAAACATATTTGCATAACCCCGGAGATAAAGGGAGTTGGCAAGCCGGCGCAGGATCAGAGCCAATGGTAATATTTCAACTCTCTATCCCTAAAGCAAAACCCCAGAATATCAAACAGTAACTCCGACAACCTATCCTGTTTAGCTTAATAGTTCTTCCTGCTATCATAAGCCATTGCGACGACTTTTTCCCCTATTCCGGAAAGCAAGCTTGCTACTGCGATATTTCCAAGAGTTGAATTACCATAGTTTTCAAAAAGTACTTTCGGCAATCTATCTCGATTTGGCACCAGTAGCGTATTTAATGCATTTTTAAGATTGTTCTCACTGGGATTTAATTTTTTGTAAGCCTCAAGCACCGTGTCATCTGTAAACAACCAATAACCGTCGATAAGCTTACCTTCTATCGCTCTTTTTTGCAGGGGCATTTCTATCCCAATTGGCGCATTTGTACCATAGGTTGTAAATTTATCCATCAGCTTCTTATTTCCCGGATCAACTCCAAATAATTTTCTATACGGAACGTAACCTTTTAGGTTTCCAAAGCTGTCAAAGCCTGCACCATAAGCAAAATCTTCGGTGGCAATTACTTGCGCATTTCCATGACTCTTGACATATTCTCCGATTGCGCAGATGCTTGCGCCATTTCCCATGGAGACAACCAGCCTGATCGGCTTATCTATATTACCAAGATTTGCCATAAGTTGGCGGCCAAGTTCCGACATGGTTTCAACCGTAATTTCAGCTCCTCCTACAGAATGGTTGGGAGAAACAAATATTTTCTTTCCTTCTAAAAATCTTTGCCAATTTTGAGAGATCAAAGCTTGAAATTGTTTTGGCATTCCCTGCGCATATTCTTCTTTTGGAGTCCTGATTATCTCCACTTGTCTTCCCTGAGGATGATGATATCTGGGTTCAGGCAAACCATCCGGCATAATTACTTTATGTTCGTAACCCAGCATTTCCGCCGCATCGCTGAATGCAACCCATCCATTGCCGGTACTTGGCTCAACTAAAATAACTTTCCCGGGAAACACCGGCATATCATAGTCTCTTCTAATTGAAATTCCACGACTTTCCTCCAGACGGCGCACAATAGGGACAAAAACGTTTTTCGCTCCGTAATGACATCCCGGAATTTTTGTAACATCAAGCATTGTTATCTCTTCCAGTTCCGGCGTAAGTCCTTCAAAACGGTCTCCTAAACGGTATATTTCCGCAGGGAAATTGAGTTCTTTTTCAGCTGTACGGAAGAGCTCCTCTCTTTCAGGGAAAAGCTTATGTCTATCTCCGTAATAACTTTCTTTCATGCCGACATTATCTCAACGATTGATGTTTTATCAAAAAAATGATAAAATAAAAACATGACTTTCAGCCCGCAGTCTCAAGATATTTATAAAATTCTTTTGAGATCTGACCGCCCTCTTTCTGCGAGAATTTTAGCCAATCAAATGCGTATTCCCCCATCTCTTGCCTACAGGTTAACAAAACCTTTAATTGAAATGGGGTTGATTGCAAAAATTAATGCCTACCCTTGCCTTTTCAGAGCAAAACTGATTGATGAAGGTTTGTCTTTATTTTTGCTTGCTCAAAATGAGTGGTTTTCCAAACAGTTCTTAGCTTCCGGTGAAAATTTAAACGCAACAAGCAAGGAGCCTAATGAAATCCGGCTGTCTTTTATTCAAAGCCGCGATGAGCTGATGAATAAATCCACTGAGGAAACCGCAAGAACAGCAAAAACAGTTGATCTTCTGCGTTCAGGAGGAGAAGTTCCTCCGGATGTTATGCTGGCTATAAATGAGGCGAGAAAACGCAATGTTAGGATCCGCATGCTTATTCAGGATTATTCGTCTGAAAATGCGGCGAGGATCGAATATTGGAAGCAAAATGGCATAATTGTCCGAAAAACAGAACTCCGCCATATCCGGCTCATGCTCTATGATTCTTCAGTCCTCTACTTTATGTCTTACAGACATACCGATTCCGGCAAAGATCTAGGGATGAAAATTAATTATCCGCCTTTGGCTGTAATATTTTCCAAATTGTTTGACGAGTGGTGGCAAAAAGCTGAAAGAGCTTAACTGATTATTTCCCCACGATGACGAGGAGGTCGGCGGCAGGCTTGTCTTCCCCTTTGGGCAATGTTCCTATGGTTCCCTTCAATTCAGACGCAATTTGCTTTGCCACAACGCTATTTCCGCCTGTCAGATCCACTACCAGCATGCTCGCATAGTCCCCATTCGCGTTGCCCTTGGCAACTATTTCTATATTTGAGATTTTATCCGTCAATTGTGTGGCGTATGAAGCAGCCAGTCCGGCTGTTTTTGTGCCGTTATAGACTGCAACCTTCACAATTTTTTGCGCAGGAGCCGTTGTAGGCGTTGTTGTTGGCGACGTTGATATTGTTGTCGGAATTGCCGTTGTCGGCGCAGGATTTGATCCTGACGGCTGAATTTCGCTACTTATAGGGGCCACCTCAATGATTTTATTTATGCTTGGCCTGTAAAGAATCGCCTTCTTTGCCCTGGAATAGATCAAGACCTTGTCGCCATTTTGCGAATTTGCGAAAAAGGGCTGATTTGCCAACTTATTTTTATCGGATACCGTGGCTATTGTCGGGTCTTCATTTGAAGGCAATTCAATCAAAACGACGACTCTTGCTACCAATGATTTTGCTTCCTGCGCTGCAATTAGAGTCGGATTTTGCAAAAGCTTCTGGGTCTTGCGGTATTGGAAGTAAAAATAGAACGAAATAACAATAGCAATTACTATAGTTGCTACTATAATTATCTTTAAACCCAGCTTCTTCATCGTAAATTCTTTGCTTGCAATTTATAGTACGCGATTATCGGGTTGGTTGTCAAGGCGCGAGGCTATTAAATGACTTTGCCACTTGTAAGAACTGTGCCGATTTTCTATTATGAATTAAATGCCTAAAGCTATTGTAAAGGTTGTCTTAGTGGTCGTTGTCGGCCTTTGTTTATTAACTTTCCGTTTTCCTATTTTTGCCGATGTAAATACCAATGTTTTTGTTCCACCCAGACCATCCGACCTCCAGCTTATGACAAGTATCAATCCCGACAATCCTACCTATGCTCAGGCTGAAGATATTGAAGTTGAGATAACTTACGGCTCTTCTTTAAATTTTGCAGCGCCCATGACGATCGTCGGAAAATGGAGCCAGGGCACGATTGAGGGTCAGCCTTACCCGAGCGAAGATATTCTGGATTATGTGGTCGGCAGCGCAACTTCAGCTTACGGCAGCACAGCGCCTGTAATTGATTCTGTCAATAGAACTGTTACCTGGACTGTATCGTCATTTCCCGCCCAATTAACCGACCAAACCGTCAGTTTTCATCTTAAAACCAATTTTAATTATACCGCTTCACAAAATGTTAGCTTTACTATCGGAGCTTATCTGACCGATTCTGAAACGACTATAAATGCTACCGATATCACCAGAATTTATCAATATAATCCGCTTGGCCCGACGCCAACACCCACCAGCACTCCCGTCCTTACCCCTACATCTTCCCCGTCAACCGGTACAACTTCTACCTCAACTCCCACGTCAACGCCAATACCAACGGCTACTCCTACACCTGCGCCTCCGGCATTTATCATAAAAACCGTAGATATCCAAACTGTTTCAAGCAAAAACATAACACTGTATTTAACGACCAACCAACGGTCAACAGCCAAGATTATCTACGGAACAACGCCCGGAACACTTAATAAGTCCGTTTCAGACAATTCTTTGGATGTTGAGCATACTATAACATTGTCCGGCCTTATTCCTGATACGAAATATTATTTTAAGGTCATTGCCGTTAACAGGTACAACAAAACCAATGCATCCGACATTTTTACAGTTAAAACGGCAGTCATTTCCGAAGCGCCGGCAATAGCTTTAAATACTTTTACGGTAACCAGCGCGAACAAAATCCTGGTGGCCCCTGTAAATCTCTCTTCCGATGAAGCAACAAAACAGCAGCAAAAAACACTGGTTATTCCACAATCAACAGTCTATGATTTACGGTTTGCTCTTACCAAGGTTAAGCCCGTAAAATCAATTAAAGTAGTTTTGAGAAAGAAAAAAATGGTGCTGGGAGACAGTGTCTCAATGCTTACTCAAATATTCGGCTTAAATAACCAGGACCCGATAACTCAGGAGGATTCTTCGGAAATTATGCCTACCGCTGCAAACGGGGTAAACGTTAAGGAGGCCAGAATGACGGAGATTCAGCCGGGCATTTTTTACGGACGGCTGGTTAGTAACTTGCCCCTGGGCGAATACGAGCTTTTCGCGATAGCTTCCGATAATGACGGTAATATTTCCGAAACCAAACTTTCCAACGTCAAAGTTATTAACCGGCTTACGGTATTTTCTAAGGATATAAAACAACTTATCGAAAATGCGCGTATATATCTTTCTTTTTACAGCTCAGGCGCTAAAAGATATGAGCCGCTGCTGCCGACCCTGATTTCGATAATAAATCCTAGCTATACGGACTCCATGGGCAAATCGTCAATTGTTCTGCCACAGGGAAAATACAGGGTATTGGTATCTGACTTGGGATATAAAGACAAAATAATAGATTTTACGATCGGCATCGGCAAAAATGACGGGTTTCCGACTGTTTACCTTGAGAAAGAATCTTCCTTCAATCTCGCGTCAACACTTATTTATTACGGCAGAAGCATCAGGGACGTATATATCTATTACACTATGCAGTACTTCACTGCTTTGTCTAAATCATTAAGGTTTTTCAACCTGATCAACGCGATGTCTCTGGGGCTTTTCGTAATCGTCACCTTACTTTCTTTTAAATTCAGAACGCATATCTCCTTAGGGTCAATGTTTTCGTATTTGATTTATCATATAAGAAAATTAAGCGGACAAAATATATCTGCGGCCTATCTTGAAGGGAACGTGCTGGAGGAAAAAACCAAAATTCCGATCGGTAAAGCCCAGGTTTATCTTATTGATAAAAATACGCATCAAACAGTCAGGCAGACCGCCACCAACATCAACGGCCATTTCTTTTTCAAGCTTAACGATAGCAAAGATTACGAAATTTTAGCCATCAAAAGAAACTATGAAATAACGCCGTTCAACGAGACGTCAACGGAAACGCATGGAAATAAACCTGTTAATATCCTGCTTAAAAAATCGGAATCGCGCGGAAGCCTGCCCAGAGTTATTGTAACTAAATTTATCGAAGCGCCCATCGGTTTTCTTTTTGAATACCTGTTGGTATCATCATTTATGTTTGAGNTAACTTCTATTCCGTACTTTGGTTTTCAAAGAACCCTTCCCTTCCTGATAATTTCCATGCTTAATCTTCTTCTCTGGGTTCTTCACCTTAAGCAAAAAACCAAACCGAAAAAAGCTATTTAAGAACCTTGCTGAAGCCGTAGCTGAGGTATCAAACGATTATTTCGTGGTCGGCACTTCGTTTCTTGTATATCCTGCCAAAATCTCTTTAACCATACTTACCACTTGTTTGGGTTCGTATTCACTTTTTACGATATATTTAATCGCCCCTTTGGCCAAAGCGGCTTCCGCGTCCTGCTGCCCTGCCAAATTAGTCAACATGATTACGGGAATGGCTTTGGTTTCGGGATCAGCTTTTAATTTTTCCAAAACTTGCAGACCGTTCATTTTCGGCATCATGACGTCCAGAAGCACCAACGTCGGTTTGCTGCTTCTGACTTTGTCCAAGCCCTCTTCCCCATTGCCTGCCATTTCAACCTCATAGCCTTCAAAGGTGAAAATCTTTTGATACATCCTGCTCATTAAGGGATCATCTTCAACGACTAATATTTTTGCCATATCTTTATATTATCTAGTATAAGCATATCTTTGCCTTTCGTCAACTATCACAGTTTCTACTTTTTTAAGGCTTGCTCAATTACCGATAATATCTTGTCGGGGTTTGTATTGACTTTCAGAACGTAATACTTCACTCCAAGATCAAAGCACTTTTTTAGAACTCCATCCTGCCCCAGATTGCTCATGACCACAACAGGAATGTCCACGATATCTTTTGTTTTGTTTTTTCTCTGTAAAAATCCTACTCCGTCAAGCTTAGGCATCATCAAGTCTAAGAGTATCAGATCAAATTTCTGAGAAATAGTTTTGGCAAACCCCTCTTCCCCATCACAAGCTAAGTCTATCGAATAATCCAGCGACAATATTTCCGAATAAAGAGCCCTTAATTCCGGGTCATCGTCTATAAGCAAAATTTTTTTCATTTTCATATACTACATAAGAATATACGCTTCGGTCTTATTTGGCAATCGGTAATGTAAATGAGAATACGCTTCCCTTGTTAACTACCGAGCTTTCCAGCTTAATTTTCCCTCCCATACCTTCCACTATCATCTTAGAAACATATAGCCCTAGGCCTGTGCCTTGAGTTGTATCTCTGGTGAAAATGTTATTTTCCGCCTGCTGAAACTTCCTGAACAACAATTTTTGGCTGGCTTCCGAAATTCCTATCCCCGTATCGGAAACTATCGTTTTTACAAAATCCCCCTCCTGCTTAAGGCTAATCGTGATTCCCCCTTCTGTCGTAAACTTCAATCCGTTACCGATCAGATTAATTAATACTTGCCTAAGCCTGTCCGTGTCTGCAGCAACGGAAGGCATTTTTTCGGTATTCTCAAAACCGATATGCAGCCTCTTTCTCGATCCTGTAACCTGGTACTCTTTGATGACGATTGGAATAAGCTGGGCAAGGTCAACAACGGTCTTTTTAAACTCCATTTTTCCAAGCTCAAGCCGTGAAGTGTCCAAAAAGTCATTTACGATCTCTATTAGTCTGATCGATGATTCGTGAACATCATCAATCATCTCTTTTACCTGCGGATCTTTCAGCTGATCTTTATAATAATCCAAAATCATCGAAGTATTACCTCTGATTGCCGTCAAAGGCGTTCTCAGCTCATGAGAGGCGATAGAAAAGAATTCATCTTTCGAACGGTCTATAATTTTCTGTTCGGTGATATTTTCAATTAACATCACGCTTCCGATAACTGCAAATTCCTCTTCTTCCATAATTGTTATCGGGGTTATGAATATATGCAAAGACATATCATCCAACGTTAATTCTTTAAGCTCAAATGGTTTTTTGTACTTTATTACGTTATCTATCGCAAGCTTTGCATCAAAAGAATTTTTCAATCTATCTTTTATTTCATCCAGATTGCAATCATAACTTCTAACCTCATTTTTTGTTAAGGCTCCGCTGGGACGGTTCCCCGAATTATAGCAAAGGATAGACTTTGCTATTCCATTCATAACTATTACATTTTCCTGCGCATCCGTCATGACGAAGCCGACCGGCAGGCTGCTTATTGAAGCTTGCAATCTGGCCTGCTCCTGCGCAAGCTGAGAAGTTCTCTCCATTACCTTTGCCTCAACACTTTCTTTTTCTTTTTCCAATTCTTCTTCAAGTTGTTTTGTATCATCAAGTACATTGACAATCGCCCTTTGCGAATCCTCCAGTTCTTTATTCTTTTTTTCAAATTCCTCAATTTTGATTTTGAGCTGATCGCTTTCCTCTTTTTCCTGACTTTTTATTTCTGCCAGCTCGTCAATCGTGCTATTAATGTTTTTTGCAAGTATATACACCTCATCCTTGCTATTACTATCTCCCCCAGGCAAAGAAATGCGCAATTCAACATCTTTATTTTCCCTGACTTTGGAGACATCAGAGTTTAATTTGATAATCTTCGAAATAACAAATTTATTCAACAATATGTAAAAAGTTACTATGGAAATACAAACAACGAAAACTATCAGGAAAAACATCATTGTCATCGCTTGAATTCCCTGATTGAAGGTATTTCTTGACATATCGATTCTGATAATTAAGCCGGGCGATCCTGCCTCATCTTTGACCAATAAATATCCTCCCGCCAGAGAACTGCTTAGAGGGTTTACGAAATACAAGCTTTTCCCGAACATCTTTTTTGCTAATTCAAAATCAGGAGGAATGTTCTTGTCGGAATAAACATGAGCTTGTGTATTTAAATGGGTTATGTTTGAAATATAATCCAATATTCTTTTATCGAAATGGGTGCCGAAAACCAGCGACCCCACAAGAGGACCTTCTCCATTGCTTTTGAGAATTGACATTGATGAAAAGATAAGGGGCCCCTCCGGCAAGACGGTAATACCGCTATATTTGCTGCCAGTATTTTTAGCTATAAATTTATCTTTATTTTTTTGAAGAAAAGAGGCAAATGAGCTTGAAAAAGGAATTTCCACTACTTTTTCCGGATCTATTTCCACCGCTCTGACAATTTCTCCTTTAAGATTAAGAAAAACCATCATGTCGACTTGAACCTGGGAGATGGAATTTGGTCCCAAATTTGAATCTTCGTAGTCAGAATTCTTATCCTGGACGTATTGATAGGTGTCATCCCACCATGCCCAATCTTTCAATCTCGAAGACAAAGTATCTGAATAGCTTTTGCAAATGCTCTCTGTGTCCGCGATGCTCGTTTCTACGTATTTTTTTTCTGCTAGTCCAAGTTGAGTAAATAAAACAAAATGAACTAACGCATAACACGATGCAAGTATTACAAACAATATTACACAGGTAAATATAGTTATTTTTTTTCTAATACTCATGTTTTATTCCCCTCTTCCGCTTTCTGTGTTACTTCTGTTTTTTGATCTGTTGAATCTTGCGAAACCGGTTTTTGGAGATTTCCTTCAAGATCTTTAACCCTTTGTTTTAGCTCAACCATTTTCAGCTCTCTGCCGACCATTAATGCCTTAAATTTCTCAAGCTCTGTCAAATATCCATTCTTTTTTTCTTCTGCAGCTTTACTTTCGGTAACATCTATTCCAAAACCTATTACTCCAATAATATCCCCGTTTTCGTCCTTGTAGGGAATCTTATCCACTTTTAGCAACCGTACGCCGTTTTTTATTGTTGCCATTGGCTCAAGAATGCCTCGCTTAGCTATGCCTGAGGCAATAACCTCCTGATCGTCTTTAAAATAAGCATCTGCATGCTCTTTTGGAGAAATATCAAACAAAGATTTTCCCTCCATTTGCTCTCTAGGAAGACCCATAACATCAGAGGCTGTTTTGTTGACATGAATAAAATTATTTTTATTATCCTTATAGAAAATCAACGCAGGAATTGAATCGAGTATGCTTTCCTGCTCATGTTTTTCTTTAATAATCTGTTCTTCCAGGCTCTTACGCACCGTAACATCAAAACTTTCAGTGAATAAAAGAATAACTTTTCCCGTTTTATCTCTAAATGGCTTAAGATGAAAATCGAAATAATGCAACTTCTTGTTTGCGTCAAAGTGGTTAACTTCAAAGTTAAAAATTTCGCCTTTTACGGCTTTTTCTATAGCCTCCTTTAGTTTCTTTTGCAGGTCACTTGAATGTGTCCACCAGATAGTTTCCCAAAATGGCTTATTTAAAACATCCGATTCTTTTGCCCCGCAAAATTCCAGGGCTGTTTTATTCACCTTGAGAAGTATTCCTTCGGTAGAAACGAGACCAAAAAGTTGGGACGTTTGATCAAAAATAGCGCTTATTTTCTCCTCTGCTTCTCTTTCCTTGGTCACATCTCTTGAATTTGCAATAATAACCATTCCTGAAAGGCTCATAGAGGCAATTCCTTTTGATTCCAGAATTACCCAAGATCCGTCTTTACGCTTAAATCTGACCTCAGACATCTCAGCAGATCCGGGTTTTGTTATTGCTCTGAAAACAGCATCTTTCAGTTCTTTCGCATCCCCGGGATTTACGTAATCAAATATTGACGTTCCGGTTATTTCTTCTTGGCTGTATCCCATTATTCTTTCTATTGACGGAACCATATAGGTTATTTTTCCGTCCAGTTGCAGGACGGTAAGCAGATCCTGGGAATTCTCAATCATCAGTTTGAAATATTTTTCTGTATTTTCCATAATGTTTTTCTTGGTATCTTTCATAGATTATTCTTTTTTATTTTTTAAGATTGCAAGCTCTTTTTTCAGCTCAATCATTTTAAGCTCTCTGCCCACGGTTAATTGCTTAAATTTTTCCAGCTCACCTACTTTATCTTCCAAATCTTTTGTCTTATCCCGGACTTTATCCTCCAGGCTTTTTTGATATTCCTGAAGTTTCCCTGTCATATTATTAAAGGTATTGGCTAATACCTCAATTTCGCTGGGCGATTCTACTTTGGCTTTTTGAGAGAAATCTCCCTCCGAAATCTTACTTGCGATTCCTGTCAGATCCGTAATCGGCTTTGTCATTCTTTTTGATAGATAAATAATCAATATTATGTCGCCAACAGAGCTCAACAGGATAACTAAAGCCGATAATCCAAGCTCCGAAACAAGCGATTTATAGGCATCAAGAGCCGGAATTTCCACAATTACCGCCCAATCAGGCGAATTAAGCGGAACGAAGGTAGAAATTACCCATGTATTCAAAATACCTTTTGATACGTTAAAAAAATTTGCCTTCTCTTTTTCTCCGCTAACGAATTGTTTAACCTGCACATTATTGCCTATATTCTCTCTCGCCAATATCCTGCTGATATCTTTAAAAGCAATTAGGTTGCCTGACTTATCAACTACATATGCTAAGCCATTTTCGCCAACCTTCATATTTCCAACCAAATCCCACATAAATTTTAAATTTATCTCTGCCAAAAGAGCTCCTTCAATATCGCCAAATATATTTTTAGCAGGAATTGCAATTAGAATAATCGGCTCCTGCGTCGTGTCGTCAAAAAATACTTTTCCCACATAATTTCTTCCCTTAAGAAAAGCCGAAAATATTTCCTTCTTGAGCAGAGTTGTCAATTCCATACTCTTCAGACTGGATAAACGCGATTTTCTGGATAACTCCTTCCCCTGGATATTGAAAAGGATAACTTGACGGAAAGACGGATCAAAACCTATAAGCTTGCTAATAATTACTCCCCGCTTATCTGAATCGGTAATGAGATTGTTAACATAGGCAGTCTGTTTTATAAGTTTGATTTTGTCATCAACAAACTTTTCTACTGCAGAAGCCGCAGTTTCAGCAATACGGGTTTGTTCCAAAATAATAAGGTTTCGCTCTTTGCTGAAATTAAAATAACTATTGACACCAGTACAAACAAGAATCGTAATTAACGTCAGGGTTAAAAAAGTAGTAGTTAATATTAATTTATAACTTTTGAAATTACTCTTTGTTTGACCAAGAAGGGTTGGAACAGAATTATTGTTTTGGGCAGACATATTTTTTGATTACAGCATAACTAATATTAACATGCAATCTGTTAACAATTATCAATCTAAGTTGTATTTCCGAATGGAACGTTAACGCATTATCTCACTTGCCTTGGAAAGCATGCCTTCGCTGACATTTAAGCCCATTTTTTGGATTGCCCTATAATTTATTATTAAACGCGGTTCGGCTGTAGAAACAGGCAGTTTGCCTGCCGGAGAACCACGTAGAACTTTGACAGCCAACTCTGCTGCCTGTTTTCCCATTTCAACATTAACAGGATTTATGAAAAAAAGACTATTTGACTCGGTAGGCAGCGGAATTACTGTGCCGCTTATTGGAATATTGTATTTCTTTGCAAAATTATTCAATATTTCGGTTCCTTGTGGGCTTGGAGTTAAGGGATCGAGAATGCAAAACACCGCATCCGTATTGCTTGCTCTTGTAAAATCAATTTTCTCCTTCAGGTCGGACAAATTGTCAGCAGGAATCTCCAATATCTTGATTCCATCCTTATCAGCAACATTATGTAAGGAGACCAACTGTCCCGTTGTTATAGTAACTCCGTTCTGAAACGGTACTATGTACCTCTTGGCGAGAGGAACAATTTCACGCATGGCTTCATACCGTAAAAGCGTTATGTCTGATCCTGTCCAGCGTACGCCCGTAAGATTTCCTCCGGGTTCGCGTACGCTCTTTATCAAATTTGCATCTTCAATATTTGCGCCTATAAAGACTATGGGTATTTTTGTTCCGGAGGTCATTGATTTCGCCAATTGCGCAGCCTCAGTCGGAAAGACCAAAATCAGGTCAGATTTATCGCTGATAAATTTCGTCAGAATACTTTTATAGGTATCCATATTGAAATCAGTCTGGCGCAAATCATAGGTGACGTTTTTACCCTCAGTGTATCCGAGTTCAGTCATTTTTTCTTTGAAGCCGCCCGGAATGTCAGAGAAGTAATTCAAGCCTGACAGGATTCCGATATGATAAATTTTTTGTGTTTTTACGGAATTAGCCAACAAATACCAACCAGCTGCACCCGCTACTAATAATGTTACGATTATTCCTATCAAAATAATCCAGAACGGCTTATTTTTCTTGGGGGCGGGGGATAAATTTTGNGCANCAGGCGCAGCTGCCTGAGCGCCCNGCGAAGAAGTTCCTTGAACAGGTATATTCTCTTCCATTCATTCAGCTTAAGTCTTTTCTGACCTCATTGTCAAGCAAGCGAAATTCTTATATTTTTTGCTTCGGATTCTGGGATTTTAACGGATTATTTCCTCAGCCTGGGTCAGTAAGTCTTCCGAAACTGTAATACCAAGTTCCTGGGCAATCTTGTAGTTTATTCTCAAGCGGGATTCGGGTGTCACGATCGGAATATCACCTGCAAGAGTTCCTCTTAGAATTTTGTCGACCAGAACTGCTGATAATTGCCCTACCTCAGAGTTATCCGGCACATAGCTAAAGACTGCCCCGTCATCCGCTTCAAAAGCAACTCCTCCCCCTATGGGTATTTTGTGTTTGGCCGCGAAATCCCTTATCGTATTCCAGCCGGGAGCAGATTGAGTAAGCCCTTCGGGCATTATAAGAATTGCGTCAATACCAATGTCTGCCAATGCTTCCCGCGCTTGCAGATCAGCATTTATACCGGTTGCATCATTCAGGGGTACTTCGACCAGAGTTATCCCCGATAATTTGGCTGCAGGGCGAAGCGCTGCGATTGCGCCAAGCGCTGATGGATTCGTCTTATCATATGCAGTCCATATTCTTTTGGCTTTAGGCGCAATTTCCATCAAAAATTCAAGCCGCTTGACGGTTACGTCTGCTCCTGGAAAACGGACCCCGGTCAAATTGCCTTCGGGTCTCTGCAGACTCTTTATTAAATTATTTCCTTCTACATTGCAAAAGGAAAAAACCAAAGGTATGCCTTTTTCCGCAATTATTTTTTTGGCCATAAATGTCGGAGGCGTTCCCAACACAAACACCAAGTCAACATGTTCTTCAGCAAATTTATCAAGATTTGCCTGCATTGCTTTAGCGTCAGTAGTTTGAACCTGCAATTCATATATGATATTTTTATTTTCTATATAACCTAGCTCTGACATTTTAGCTTTAAATGGACCAACAGAGCTGCTAAATGAACTTAGAGTAAGTATTCCTACGCGATAAACCTTGGGATTAATGCTTATCGTTTTTCTGTTGCTAAGCAGGAAAAATGCAGCTACCGCCAACAAGATGAGAATTGCTGCTCCCAAAATTATCCACAACAGCTTTGACTTTGATTTTTTTGGATTAACGGGTGAATCCTGCGCTTCGGGTTGAGTTTTTTGATAACCGGACAGAGAAGCCTCCTGAGCTAAATCTGGCTTAACCACGGAAACTGTTTCTTCTTCCATATCTCAATCTAAACCTTTCTGAAATTAATTGTCAAGCTCTGACCATTAACCATCGCTTATTCTAAAGTCACCCGGCTGTAGGCAGAGTGAATGAAAAAGTTGTCCCCTTACCCAGAGTTGATTCTTCAAGCTTAATTTGGCCACCCATCTTTTCGACTATCATCCTGGAGATATAAAGCCCCAAACCGCTTCCCTTAGTAACATCCCTGGCAAAAGTATTGTTTGCTGTTTGCTGAAATTTCTGGAAAAGTAGTTTCTGATCCTCCGGGCCTATGCCCATACCCGTATCGGAAACCAACACTTTTACGAAACCATCCTCTTTTTTAAACTTGATTGTAATTCCGCCATTTTCCGTAAATTTAATTCCGTTACCGATAAGATTAATGATCACCTGCTTAATACGGTTTCCGTCTCCCATAATTAACGGCATTTTTGATTCGGGTTTTTGCGCTTCGAGGGATAGTTGCTTCATAAAGCCGGTAGCGACATACTCTTTCAAAACCTCATCCGTCAGAGGCTCTATTTCTATTTTTTCTTTTTTGAACTCCATTTTGCCCAGCTCAAGCCTGGAAACATTCAGGAAATCATTTACTATATCTATGAGTCTTACGCTGGATTCACGGATATCGCCAATCATTTCTCTGATCTGCGGATCCTTCAGTTGATCGCCGAAATAATCTAAAAGCATGGAGGTATTTCCCCTGATAGCCGTCAGGGGGGTTCTCAATTCATGCGAAGCAATTGAGAAAAATTCATCTTTTGACTGTTGAAGCATCATTTGTACGGTAGTATCTTCAATAACGGCGGAGCAACCTATCGTTCTTACTTTGGAATTTTCAATCACAATGACCGGATTCAGATAAATATTATAATAATTGTCCAGAATATTAACATTTCGGAGAGTTAACGGCTTAGCTTGATTTAAAGATTTTTGAATTTCCTCTTTAATCTTAAATGATTGGCCTAACCGGTCCACGATAAAGTCCATGTCGCAGTTGTCAAACAGGCTGATGTTCTCGCTATTAATCGTAGTTATTTCTCCGTTTTTTTCCTTAACCGGTGAGCAAAATATTCTTTTTGCGGCATAGTTAATTAAAATTATTTTAAGAAAAGGATTTACCATTAGAAAACCGACATTCAGCCCGTTGATCGTAGCCTTTAATTTAACTTGTTCTTCTTTTAATTCACGTGTTCTTTCCACAACTTTTTCCTCAACGCTTTCCTTTTCTTTTTCAAGACTTGACTGGAATCGTTCAATGTTGTCAAGCATTGAGTTTATTTCCTTTGTCAGTGAGGCTATTTCGTCTTTGCCTGAAAAGTCAATTCTCNGACTGATATCTCCCGACTTGCCAATTTCTACTGTTTTCTTTTCCAAAAATGACATTCTTGATAAAATCAATTTTTGTATCGAAAAAGTGATCAGAACCGCACACACCAGAATAACTGCAATAACTAATTCGATAAAACCAACAGTATTCTTTTTCCCCTGTTGGAAAATTTCCCTGGACATGTCTACTTTGAGTATTAAAGCGGGGTCGCCGTTGACGTCATTAAATAACGCATAGCCGATAATTTTGCTTTCCGATGGCGTATCAGTGAAATATGATTTTGTTTTTACTAATTTATCTCTGATACCGGCCAAATCGCTACCGACACTGCCCGAAAGGGGCAGAAACGATAACTTCAAATTAGTAGTCTTCTCAAGTTCGTTTACGAAACTCTTGTCTATATATTTTCCAAAAATTATGCTTCCCTGAATCGGCCCATCGCCATTACTGGTTAAAATTGGCCGTGAAACTATCAGCATCGGCCCCTTTGGCAATAGAACAATGCCGTTGGTTTTGTCCTGGACATCATAATGAAAGATCAAGGATGTATTTGCCAAGATATTTTCCCTCAAAGCATCATCAACTATTATTTCTTTTTGATTTTCATAATCATGTGACCGCATAAGAAGAATTTCTCCTTTTTTATTAATAAATGCTATTAGATTAATACCTATCTGCTCAAACGTATTGTCGATCACATTAACTTTTATAAAAGTGGTGTTATTATCTTGAATGAAAGCATAAGAGTCATCCCAGTTGGCCCAGTCGCCTGCTTTGCTGTCCAATTGCTTAAGGAAAGCTTCCACGGCTTTGTAGCCCCGCCCGACATCTTTTTGGGCATTTGCGTTTTCGATGTTAAGATAACTTTTCAGAAGAATTTTTGGATAAAAGACATAGAATACGACACAAGTTATCAGTCCTAATATAAAAATCAGACAGATGGTTTTCTTAAGCAAGCTTAAGTTGTTGAAAAACTTCATTTTAACTTCATTCCAACTGCTTTGCGATATATCTGGAGATTAGATACGCCGGGAATACCGAGAGAACCAACAGAACTATGACAACGATAAAAGTAAGCTCTATTGAATGTCCGGCTGCAGCCAAAACTCCGATCTGAGGCTTCCCTACCGAAAGCATACCCACAGAAGCGTTGTCAACATCCTTCAACGGCAGATATGCGGCAAAATAAGCGACATTCAACATGTCAAACGCCCCCACAAAAGGCTGTCCTTTTATCAAAACACTGTCTTTAATGTTTTTATTTTCTTCTTTTATCCCGACAGCCCTGGCTTTTCCGTCGGAAGACACAAGTGTCGTTGCAGACAAGATATTGTCCGCATACATACTGGCTTCAAGACCGGTCGCATTTTTAACTTCATCCGCAAAAGCATTGTCAATAATCGTTCCCGTCATGACCGCGCCGATAATTTGCCCTGAGCTGGTCGAAGATGAGTCTTTGGCAATAGGTGTCGCTGAGGAGACATAAATTTGCGGCGCCAAAACTCCGTCTTTGGTAACAACCGATGAAGCAGATTGCCCCAGGAGAGCTCTTTTAATCAACGGATCATTTGATAAAGAATCCCCTACTCTTTCCCTGTCTTCTCCCCGGGCTAAAACCTGGCCGGTTTCCGAAGTTATGATCAGAAAGCTTTGTTTTTTTGTCAGCAAATAACTTTGGGCAATATCGTTAAGTTTTGGTCTTGACTTTTGATTAACCAGAGAAATTACTTCCGGATTTTGAGCCAACACCTGAGAATCGGACAAGCTCTCCGCTTTTTTGCTGTTGATTGCAAAGTTAAGGACCTTGACGTCTGTTTCCAGACGGGATAAAGTCTCATTTTCAAGGTTTCTCAAAAGTAAAAAGGTAAAAGAAACAGTAGTTAACAAATAAATTACCACAATTGTCGCCGTAAAGATCATGAAAAGCTGAGACTGCAGTCTCTCCAGAAGATAACTGAACACCCAACCCCTCATCATAAAAATAGCGACAAAAGTCAACAAAATCCCGATTATCCAGACCGGACCGAAAGGCGCCACGAGTTGATATAAACCGACATTGGCTGTATTGCGGAGTAAGCTGAAAAGCGAAAAGAGCTCGGCGATACTTAGCACAAAAAAGCCGATCGCCACTTTTTTCAAATGCCTTTCCAGTCCGGTAGTTGCTCTTCTTAAATATAAAAATCCGACTACCGCAGCCAGGATAGGATAGAAAAATGAAAGCGTAACCATAACTGATATTCCCGCAATTTTAAAACCGGCAAGCCCCAATTCAGTTTTGTTTTCTATTTCCGGCTTGGGCTGCAAAGGATCAATAATAAGACTATAAATAATCAATAAATAGCCGGGAATCCTGGTGGCTGCTAAAAGAAGACTGCTCCAGCTGCCGTTAAGAATCGTATCTTTCAATGCTGTCGACTCAATTGCGGTGGCAGAGATCAGAAAAGAGAAAGACAGAAGGAGGAATCCGATCCACCTTATCAATTCTCTGAAGGTTCTCCTGCCCATCCATGCATCCAGATACAGCCAGGCGATAGAAAAAAACACCAGGGCAGCTAATAAATTTATGGCAAAATGTAAATTTTCAAGAAAAAACTGTATCCACATAGGCAGTAATTTAGTTTACCACATTTTCCAATAATTCGTTTTCTGTCAAGATACCTACTTTTATCTTTTGAACAATTCCTTTCCTGTCAACAAAAATGTTCGTTGGCAAAAACGACAACTCCATCGGTTTTACAAGCAATCCGTCCGGATCCGCATAGACCGGGAAGGAGTATCCGCCTCTTTTGCCAAAAACCGAGACTGAGGTTGAAGTTTCCTGGCTCACAATCGGCACGATGTTAATTTGGGGATTCACAGCAAGATTTTGGGCGAACTTAAGCTGCTGGGAAACATACGGAGACCAGGTGGAAAGAAAAATATAAATAGTAGGCTTACCCAGGAAAGAAATTGTCGAAATATTTCTACCTTCCGCAAAGATATCTGCATTCGGAAATTCGCTGCCGATAATGCTATCCATAGCTTGCGCTTGAACAGACGCAACGGGAGGCTTAATCACGACAGTTTGTTTGGAAACGGAAAAATCAGGTAAATAAAACGTAAACATGCCAAGATTTATTCCGAAACTTTTTTCAAGATTAATTACGGTTGCAATCGGCATGTTTTCGCTGAGTGAAAAAATTTCAGATCTCATGGTTTTAAATCCTGAGCTATTTACTTCAAGATAATATTTCCCCATAGGCGCAAAAAAGCCATACTCTCCGTTTTTGGTTAGATTCTGGGGATTTGACTGTCCGTATGACTTCCCGTCCCAGACGACAAAGTTCTGTGTCTGGTTATCAAAATACCAAAGTGTTACTTTTCCCGAAGTCACGGGAAGATTTCCGTTCATTATTTTTCCGCTGTCCAGAACTACAACCGTATTTAGTTTTCTTTCCGTTATATTTTGCGCTCCGTCAATGGCCTTGGCAGAAAGTTTATAAGTTCCCTGTTTTGTGAAATTTAAAATTCCGCTCCACAAACCGTTATCGTTATTTTTGACCAAAGAATATAATTTATTGCCAGATGAAATTTCTATATTTGTAGGTCCGCCGACCGCAGAAAGAGTAATTTTATTATTCATGTTGGGAAGAGTAAAAATTACGCCGTTTTTATCCGGAATTAATAGCTGGGGGCCCGTAGAATACATTACCGCGCCGATTTGCGGAGGCAACCTGTCAATGATTAATGTATATGTTTTTGAGACACCCGTATTTCCTGCTGAATCTTTAGCTCTGACTCTTAACTTGTAATTTCCGTCTTCAAAAATTGCCGGAGTAAAAGAATAATTGGTGGCTTTTGCGCCGGGACTGGTGATTACGTCAACCGGAAGCCAGTTTTTGCCATCATCCAAAGAATAACTTATTGAAGCGACATCCTTGTTGTCCGTTGCTTTTCCTGAAATCTCGGGCGACTTCAGAAACGGTTTTACAAAATCAGTAGCAACAGTTACCGCAGGAGAAATTCTGTCCGGCACAGGAGTCGGAGTCGGACTGGGCGTAATTGTTCTTATCACAGTTGTTGTTACTGTTGTAGTCGTTACCGTTGTAGTTGCTGCTACCCCGGATGAAGTAGTAAAGGCAGCCTCTGTTGATCTGACCGTATTTGCCGATGCGTCCGTGCTTTGTACATAGAATCTATATGTTGTATCTTCGGAAAGCCCTGACAACGTCACTGAATGAGATGTAGAAAGACTTGCGTCTGATTCCGTTGACCCGTAATCTGAAGTCAGACCGTAGAATACATAACTGTCTGCCGCGACGCTCGTATCCCAAGTGATCGTTTCGGAAGTGGCCGAAGCATTGGTAACGGCAACATTGGAAATTGTCAACGGATTGACATGAATTGTAATTGCTGTTCCCAAAGTTCCGATACAAGATGTGGGGTTTGATCCGCTTGAATTGTCAGCCGTCTCAATTATCCAGTCTGTTGACCCTGCCTCGTCTGCGCCCGAAGTAACTGAAAGTAATTGGTCATAGGATGAGCTTGGGGTAATTTCTGTTATGCTGGTAAAGTCGTTCCCCTCCGGACCAACTCCTTCGATTTTAAAGTTTCCGGATGGCCTGGTTATCTTTATCCATTCAATCGGCGTAACCTCGCTCCCATTAACAATATGAAAATTTATGTCATTTGTTGAGCTTACATCGACTCTGGCAGGACTGACAGTTACGCTGCAGGTCGGAGCAGTAAAGGTAATGGAAGCTTCACCGGCATACTCCGGACACGATCTTGCCGCCGTTAAAGTAGAATTGTCTGCACAGGTATTGTCAGTCAGTTCAACAAAAGTATAGGTGCCCGGACCGTAGATACTGTTCCCTGCATTCGTGTATTTATAATAGTCAAAAATTATAGGGTCGGAACCGATTACATTACCGCAGTATTCCGTATCATAGTTAATTTCGCCCCCCGAGGAAGGAGCATAAAGGTAGATATTGTCAAAAGTATTTTCCCTGGCAGTGCAGCCCCCCACCTGGATTGTCGCGCCATACGGCTGAGGAGACGATTGAACAACGCTAATGGCAAAAGAGGGAGTAGCATTAATAATAAAAACGATAAAACCGGAAGTCAGTAAAAATAAAATCGAATATAAAATTCGGGCAGAATTTTTCACTTACTTAAAGTGTACAGCTTTGTTTTTTCAAAAACAAGAGATCTTTTGCCCAAAATTTTTTATCTACTTATTTTTATATCGCAGATCTATCTCTTTATAAATTTGTCCTGAGATATCCTGAATCACATCTTCCAGATAAGAAAATCCGTTGCCTCTGGTCATGATACAGGCTAAATACGGGTGCTTTGGATAATAGACTATTCCGCAATCATGCAGCTGATCTATACCGCCGGGAAGGCCCCTCTCTCCAAACTTATGGGCAATTTGGATATCTTTAGGGATTTGAACTCTCAATCCCCTGTCAAACTCTACTCTGGACAATATGCTAAGAGCCTTTTCCGACAATTCCTTGGTCAGATATGAAGCGTTAAATAATACCCTGAAAAGCGCGGAATAATCTTTGACATTCATATAGTCCTCGGGGGTTGATTCCGTGGCTGTAGGAATTCCCAAATCCAAAGTAACTTTGTTTATTTTTTCATTTGAAATATTATTCTCCAAAATTCTTAAAGCAATATTGTCGGATTCAACAATCATTCTTGTGATAAGATCCTGAATTTCATATTCCTTTCCTATCTCAAGAGTATCATTGGGCTTATAATTTTGTTTTATTATTTCCTCAGGTTCTTTTTCATATTTAATCTTGTTGGCCAAAATTGACGGGTCTGATTCTGCCTCTTTGAAATACGCCATCATCACCGGAAGCTTGAGGAGGCTGGAGGGAGAAAAATCTGCTTTTTCATTAACCCCAAACCAGGGGCCATTATTCAAATCGCGGAAATACAAAGATGCAGATACTATTTTACCGTCGGAAACATAACTGTCAATTAGATCGTTTAGCCGCGTTTCCAAATCCCTGAATTCTTTTGCTCCTACAAACTCGCTATTGGTGCATTCATATAAAGGGTTTATATATCTGTATCCGCCGGCGTGAAATTCAAGGTTTGCGTTACTAACGGATGTGTTTAAATAAGTTGCAGCGAAATAGCCGATCAGGGTTCCGGCCAAAAGAATAAGAACGACAAGTAATACTGTTCTTTTTTTCATAGAACCGTTATTGATAGACTATTTTAATGAAAAATAACCTTCATTTCAACAGTCAAATCACATAATTAACTTTTAATGATTTTTCATTTCGTCTATACTTGAAATAAAGTCNGGGATTTTTATGAATTCATGAATAAATATAAAGAAATTTTTCTAGTATTAATAATCTCCTTGATTCTNTCTTTTNCCCTTTACGGAAATATAATTAAAGGAGAATTTATCCAGGATGATCAGCCAAAAATACAACACAGTCAAAATATAAGAGATTTTAGTCAGCTATTTGG
>JGI20214J51088_10000565_pt1 | contig 25551 bp, 20 predicted proteins | sample WetSurMetagenome_FD_51088 | JGI IMG/M metagenome (IMG submission 51088) | reverse complement strand
TAGCAGAACAAGCCCGAGAAATAGGTCCCCTCCAGTTCGTACCTGATCCTCACCAAAGTACTCGTAGTCTGCAGCAAGCCCGATTTCCTCTCCGCTCAGATGCGACCCGGGATATGAACTGCCGGTCCGGAAAACCCGCAGGTACCGGTGCACGGCTCTTGTCGCACTCGCAGGTCTACCCCAATTGGTCCACCCGGCAATGAGCGAGGAAGTCTTCCAACTCGTCGGTGAGGTTCTCCTGCAAGTCTTTGAGAGTATACGCGGCGCCGCATGCCCGGCAGTGCCAGTAAACCTTCCGTCAGGTCCGAACCAAACGCAAATCATCATTACACTCGGGACACTTCACAAGGGCCTCTCCGTATGTGGCGATGAACATTCTTTTTTGGAAAATTTGCCAAGTAAAGCCTTATAATGTTTCTGTTGATAGTTGGCAATGAATCCGTCCACGACGAAGGAAAGAAATTGATTGAACCGCTCCTTGGTTGCGGGAGAACAACGAATGCCGGCTAATTTGCCTCCCATTTATTTCGAGGCCGAAAAGCGATTTCGTGACGCCAAAACTCCGGAGTCTAAGATCGAGGCTCTCGAGGAAATGCTGACCATCATGCCCAAGCATAAGGGCACTGATAAGTTGCGCGCGGATCTGCGGCGGCGTATTGCGAAACTCAAAGAAGAGGCCCAGCAGAAGAAGGGGGGAGCAAGGCGCGATACGGCTTACGTCATCGAAAAGGAAGGTGCTTCACAGATCGCCGTCATCGGCGCCCCGAATACCGGAAAATCCGCTCTGGTTGCGGGTCTGACCAATGCCACTCCCGAAGTGGCCGTGTTCCCTCACACCACCTGGAAACCCACCCCCGGCATGGCGCCGTACGATAATATCCAGTTCCAACTGGTGGATACGCCGCCCATCACAAGAGATTATCTGGATCCATGGATGGCTGACCTGATGCGGCGAGCCGACATGTTGCTCGTCATGCTCGACCTCCACGCTGATCCGCTGCAGCAGTTGGAAGAAACCCTGGCGGTTCTTCAGGACTTGCGGATCTTTCCGGAAGGTTTTCCGATTCCTGGAGAGCTCAGGAAACCGCCGTTCATAAAGAAGACTCTTGTTGTCATGAATAAGGTGGATACCGATAACCATCTGGAGGACTATCAGGCATTTCTGGAACTGACGGAAGTGAATTTACCCTCAATTGCGATCTCGCTGCGCGCGGGATGGAACCTCAAAGGCTTGCTGGAGCTGCTTTACCAGCTCTCGGAAGTCATTCGTGTCTACACGAAAGTCCCGGGGAAAGAGCCTAACCGGTCGGCACCATTTGTTTTGGCAAAAATGACTACCCTGGAAGAATTGGCTGCTAAGATTCACAAAGATTTTGTGAACAAACTCAAATTTGCGAAAATCTGGGGACCCAAGGTCTATGACGGCCAGATGGTACAAAGGGATTATGTCCTACAGGAAGGTGATGTTGTGGAGATCCATCTCTAGATGGTACCCCTTTGGGGGACGAACGTTGAAGAGTGATGCCTTGAGCCCTGGTTCACTGAACGTGGAGACAATTGACGGAGAATCTGCAGATGCTTAGATTTTTTTCTGAAAGTGTGATATAAAAATCGGCTTGTCGGCATATTTGCCTGGCGAAAAGAGCCGGAATGAAAGAGAATTGGTGGTCGGGGCACGGCCTTTGCAAACTATACAAATGTTGTTGTGCTCTAGCTGGAGGACAATTTAATGAAGATGTCTGGATCGGAACAGTGCATTCCTTTTGATTATTATTTTAAAGGAAAGGAATCACGGGAAAGATACCATAGTTCAGGCAAGGAGGAGGTTTTGGAGGAGGCCTGTGTGGAAACGGACCTGGCAATTGCCGGTCCGATTGATGAAGACCAGGAGCAAACAGAATTTGAAGATGTCCTGGATCGCTTGAAATCCGCGGCTGAAGAGGGATTTGGAGCGGGCATTGCCACCGGCGAGCCTGCCGTTGCCGAGGATTTCGACGAAGACCACGTCACTTGTTATCTGAGGGAGGTTGCCGGTTATCCCCTGCTGAGCCAGGAGCGTGAAATTGCCCTCGCTCAAACCATTCGCCGAGGGCAGGAACAATTGGTGCAACTCATCGAGGAATTCGCATCCCGGGATGAGCTCATACGAGAACTGCGCAACAAAGTGAAAAAGCTTGTGACTCACGAGAAGACCTTTCCCGGAGTCAGGGATAAGATTCTCAAAGTTATCCTGCGCACTCTAGAGAGAGGGGTACAAGAGCACCCGGGGCACGTCATGTACGTGCGGTTATTGGATCGTATCAGAGAAATAATGAATGCCATCGACGGTGCCAAACAGGAGATGGTCAAGGCCAATCTGCGCCTTGTCCTGAGCATTGCCAAACGTTACCGCGGCCGAGGAATGAGNTTTGATGACCTGATTCAGGAAGGCAACCTGGGCCTGCTCAAGGCCGTGGGGCGCTTCGATCATACCAAAGGGAATCGCTTCAGTACTTATGCCACTTGGTGGGTGCGACAGAGCATCATCCGTGGGATTTATGACAAGACTCGTACCATCCGGTTGCCGGTCCACTTTATTGAGCTGAAGAACCTCTTTTTTAAGGTTTTTTACGAGCTTCTGAAAGAACTTGGGCGGGAAGCAACACCGCAGGAAATAGCCGAACGGGCCAATCTCCCGCTGGAAAAGGTCCAGATGGTGTTGACTCTGGCGGCACAGCCTATTTCTCTTGAGACCCCCATAGGAGATGATGAACAGCGACTGGGGGACTTTATCGAAGATGAAAAAGCGATATCCCCCCTGGAGGAGTGTTCCGGCCGAGAACTTGCCGAATTGACCCGCGAGCTCTTGTCGACGCTCCAGCCTCGAGAAGAGAAAATTTTGAGGGCGCGTTTCGGGATTGATGGGCAACCTGCTGAGACTCTTGAGAAAATCGGCAAAACCTTCAAGGTTTCCAAGGAACGCATTCGCCAGATTGAGAAAAAGGCACTGAGAAAACTCCGCAACCCCAATCGACAGTCATGCCTGAGGACTTTCATGGAGTAATCGTCAAAACCCTGACTCTCCCAACCCATTCATGTTCATCTTTCTGAAAATACTCACATTGCTGTGGGTGATCAATTTTGTCCCTCCTCTACTGACCTTTATTTTCGAGGACAAAGGGAAAACCCCTTTGGATCTCGGGTATCGTCTGCGGGACAGCAACTACCTTTTTGGATCTCACAAGACCTTCCGCGGTTTTTTCGGAGGTGTGGGGGCCGGGGTGCTGGCCGGAGTGCTTCTGGGAATTCCATGGTGGCTGGGGTTGGGAGCGGGTCTTCTGGCTATGGCCGGCGACCTCAGCTCAAGCTTCATCAAACGACGGACTGGAATCTCGAGCGGCGAAATCGTTCCGATATTGGACCAGGGATTTGAAGGCCTGTTTCCCTTATTGTTGTTGGCACCGTATTTTTCGCTCAGTGCCGGCGGTATCCTTCTCCTGCTTGTGTTGTTCAGTCTCGGTGCATTTGTCGGTTCGCTGTTTTTGAACCGAGTTCTTCTGGCCACCCCCTTCGCCGATTACCCGCGCCTCCTGCGGCCTCGGGTGCGCTTGAAAGAGTTTCGGGCCTGTCAGATCACTTCCGGCCCCCTGCGTTACTTCTTAAACTTTGAAGATGCCTTCTATTATCACGTGCTCATGAGAACCACTCTGCGTTTGATGGGAGTCTACGAAAAGGGCAAGCGCAATGCACTGAAACTGAAGACGACCCATATTGCCTTTTATTTTTCCAACCTGCCCACTGCCTTTGAAAAATACACCATACTCTTCCTTTCGGATCTTCACCTTGATGGGCTGGATGGTCTAACGGAGAAGGCCCAGGCTTTGGTGAGAAGGCACCCCGTGGATTTGTGTATCATCGGTGGCGATCTCAGGATGGAGCATTACGGACCCTTTGACGAAGCGCTGGACCGCTTTTATCGCCTGCTCCCGGAAATTCAAGCCAAGGACGGTATTATCGCCGTACTGGGGAATCACGACTGCCTGGAAATGATCGAACCTCTCGAAGAGGCCGGAATCACCGTGCTTCTTAATGATTCGATAGCTATTGAGCGCGGGGGCGATAAGATTTGGCTCGCGGGTGTGGATGATCCACACTATTTTAAATGTCATAATTTGGAGTCCGCCTTTGCTGGGGTGCCGGCCGGTTCGTTCCGCATCTTTGTGGCCCACTCCAATGAACTCTATCGTGAAGCGGCGGCTTACCATCCCCAACTCTACCTTTGCGGGCACACTCATGGCGGCCAGATCCAACTCCCTCTCCTGGGGCCTATTTTTACCCACAGCTCCGCCCCTCGAAACCTTTTCTACGGTCCATGGAATTACGAACGGATGCTGGGCTACACCAGTTGTGGGGTAGGGGTTTCCGGGGCACCCGTGCGTTTTTCCACCCAGGGTGAAGTCCTGGTGATCACCCTGAAGAGTGATAGAGGTCGAAGCAGATCGCTCGCTAACGACCAATATTGGGTCATTGGTGAGTAGCGGCAACAGAGCTTGGTTTCATTCAGATTGCCGGCTGCGAAAGCTTCTTGGTTGTTCTCCCAGCAGAACACTGACCTTGTCACGTCCGCCTTCCCAATGTACGACTCCTATCTCCACTCGATCGCCGGGGCGGGATTTGCGAATGGTGCGAATTACTGAATCCGCGTCCGAAACGGCTTCGCCATTCAATTTTTCAATGATGTCTCCCCCGACGATCATGATGTAGTTGCCGACCTGCGCGCGCGACGTTCCGCCTTTGAGCCCGGCTTTGGCGGCAGGGCTTCGGGGAGCGACTTCAATGATCATGGCGCCCTCCCGCACCGGCAATTTAAGGGCTTCGGCAAGATTCGGAGAGAGCGTCAGCAAGGTGGCCCCAAGCCAGGGATAGCGGTAGTAGCCCTTGTCGATCAATTCGTTGATGACTCTCTTGGCAACGTCGACAGGGATGGCGAAGCCAATACCGACACTCGCTCCCGTCGGGCTGAAAATGGCCGTGTTGATGCCGATCATCTTTCCCGAGGAATCGATCAGGGGGCCGCCCGAGTTTCCCGGGTTAATGGAAGCGTCGGTTTGAATCATGTCTTCTACCAGAGTTCCGCTTGAAGCCCGCATGGTCCGTCGCACCATACTGATGATTCCGGTGGTGAGGGTTTGCCCCAGGCCAAAGGGATTGCCAATGGCGATCACCTTCTGCCCCACCTTGAGATTATCGGAGGTACCAATGGGGATAACCGTCAAGTCCTCCTTGCGGATTTCGATTTTGATGACCGCGACATCCGTGTCGGGGTCGGAGCCGACCAACTTGGCGGTGTATTTCTTCCCGTTTGCAAGCGTCACCTCAAGTTTGCGAGCGTCTTCGATAACATGATGATTCGTTAGAATGTACCCGCGTGGATCGATCACGGATCCGGATCCGGCCCCTTGCCTGGGGACCGCGTTAAAAAGAAAGTCATGTTCAAGGGTGGTGCTGGTGATGTTCACGACGCCGGGAGCTATTTTCTGGTAGATCTCGATATTATTTCGCTCATCCTCCGTCAGTGACCATACGGCACCGGCCCACAAAACACATCCCCAAAGAGCGATCCATCGGGCGACGGACCGTATCTTCAAGTGCTGCATGAATTCACCTCATTGCTTCGAAAACCTTTGAAAACATCATCAGCCCCAATTGAGACTAACCCCCATGACCCTGCGGGTCACAACGAAGCCTGAAATCCCTCCTTCGTCATTCCAGCATCCCCGGATCAGGTCCGGGGTGGATCCAGGCTTCTTGAAGACCTGGACCCCGACCGGAGCTTGTCCCCGCATGCTCCCCGCTTAAAGCCTGCGGGGACAAGCTCAAGCGGGGAGCATGCCGGGGTGACGGGTTGGGGGATTTGACATAAATTTAACCCGAAATTGTGAGCCCAACCCAGACGCACGCATGGGCAAGGACTCCGGCGGCCACATCGTCCATGACAATGGCCACTCCACCCTTCAGTCTTTCCTGGAATACTCTCACCGGCCATGGTTTCCATATATCCAGCACGCGAAAGCTCACCATCCCCAACACCACAGTCGGAATAGTCAGGGGAAACCCGAACATGGTAATCAAAAACCCGACCAGTTCATCGATGACCACTTCCGCCGGATCTTCTTTCTGCAGTTCGATTTCAGCCCTGTCCGCAAAATAGCAGCCGGCAAGGGTGATTGAGACCAGCACCAAAAGAGACCACGGTTCGCTGAGGAGGCTCAGAAGAAACACCGAGGGTATTCCCACGACAATGGTTGCCACGGTACCTGGCGCAAGCGGGGCCCTACCCAATCCTCCGAGTTGGGCTACGAATGATGAAAAGGAAGTGGCTGTCATGACGGATCGCTCCGCGCGGGGCAATGGTTCAAATATCTTCGAGGCTCAGTCGGGAAATGAATCGTAGATGACATCCGCCGACTGCAGCAGGGAAACCGGGAGCTCTATCCCCATTATTTCGGCTGCCTTGAGATTAATGTGAATGCGGTAGTCTTCCAGAGACTCAACGGGAAGGGATGACGGCGCTTCTCCCTGAAAAAGGCGTTCGGCCATGCGTGCCGTCTGCCGCCCCATGCCGTAGTAATCGATAGCCAGTGAGATTACCGCTCCGCGCGGCACGGAATCCACATCGGCAGCGTAGAGTGGCCGGCGGATTTTGCCGCATATCCTCGCTATGCTCTCCATTGCGGTGACTACGGTGTTGTCGGTGGGAATGTAAATGGCGTCGCACTGATCAACCAGGCCGGCAGCGGCCTCTGCGACATTCTCTTTCTTGTCAACCGTTTTGCCTACAACCTCGATACCGCGCTTCCGGCATTCTTCCTGAAGGATCCTGACCAGGCTGACCGAATTCGTCTCGTTGGGGTTGTAGAGCACTCCGAGCTTCTTCAGTTTCGGCTGGAGTTCCTGAATGAGGGCAATATGGCGTTCAACCGGACTCATGTCGGTCATGCCGGTGATCTTCGGCCCGGGCTTGTTGAGGCTGGACACGAGGCCTGCCGCAACCGGATCGGTGACTGCTGAAAAGAGAATGGTGGCGTCCGGAAGGTTTCTCAGACAAGCCTGCGCCGAAGGCGTGCTGATCGCAAGCACCAGATCGGGGTGCTCCTTGGCAATGCGTTTCGCAATTTCAACGTTCAGGGCCTCATCCCCGTTGGCGATGTGGATGTTGTACTTAACCCGAAAGTCCTTTTCCTGCAGGCCATCCTTAAAGCCTTTCAGCAATGCATCGAGAGCGGGATGAAGCATGATCTGGCTGACCGAAATAACTCGCTCTTTGCTCTCGGCGAAAAGTGTCGTCGGCCGGACCAACAAACCAATGACACAGATGACTATCAGCAGGCTTCTGCCGCCTTTACCGGGGTTTCTTTTCATGGCTCACCTCACATTGCCTTTGAACCCAATGGTCATGATGAAGATGTCCCGGAAACGCCCGAATAGGGGTGGGCGGGGACCATCTTTTCCAGCACCTCAGTCGACGGCAGGACCCTCTACCCTTTCGGTAAGGGGGTCATTCCGTCTGTGCCTGTTTCTGGTCATGATCAAAAGATAGGTGACCGTGCACACCACTGTAATCAGTCCCAAGATCGGCACGGCCTGCTCGTACCCCGCCCAAGCCATGAGAAAGCCCAGGAATAAAGGTCCGGTGACATTCCCGATTCTTTCCCAAAAACGGAACAGTCCCATTCCCGTGCCGGTTCCCAGAGCCTTGACGATCTTTGTCTCAGCAATGAAAGCAGCCTGTGAGGGGATCGAAAAGGTGTGAGCCAGGCCAAGGATGATCACCAGGAAGAGTACCGCGCCAAATCCGGAATAGAAGTGGAATGAGATCATCGCCAAACCGGTGAGCAGACCGCCCAAGGCGATGAAATGCCTCTGGTAGGTGGTCTTTTTCAGAAGCTTGGAGAAAAGAGGGTTGAGAAAAATCAGGGTCACTCCATAGCACATTAGAACGCGACCGATATCGGATTGAAGAGTGTCCAAACGCTTCAAATAGATCGGAACAAAATAGTACAGGAATCCGATTAGGGCAATCTTGGCGGGAATGCCCTGGAGAAACACCACCGAGAAAAATTCAGCATCTTTGAGAACAAGGAACAGATTCTTGAGCGGAAAGGGTACTGTGGTGTGTTCCTTCCCGGGGACCGTCAATTGTTTTCGGAACAACGCTGCGGCACAGGCGAGAGAGACCAGGGAAATGATACCACCCACCAGGAAAACAGCGCGATAGCCGATGCGGTCGGCCAGCATTCCNCCAATGACGGTACCGCATAAATCGCCACTGAAAAACGCCGCCAAAAAGGATGCCATTCCGGTTGCACGGCTGGCGGGCAGGGTATTGTCCATGATGAACTGCTGGCACGACATGAACACCATGCCAAAACCGACGGCCGTAATACATCGGAACAAAATCAACTGAAAAATATCAGTCGCGGCTGCAGTCAGCAACATTCCGGCGGCATTGAGCGAAATGCCGAGAATGAGGGGCTTTCCCCACCCGATTACATCCGACCAGCTCCCGCATATCGGCATGCTCAAAGCAAAGCACAGCATATAGAAGGAAATGGGCAATCCGATAACCACCTCTCGCGACAGCCCGAAGATGGGCTGATAAAGCGTGTTGACGTACAGAGGGAGGAAGGAGACGCAGAAGCCGTCGGCGATCAGGAAAAGAAAAACAACCGGGCGTATATAGGCACAGGGAATGGCATTTTCCGGCGTCTCCTGCTCGCTCTTCTCGAAAAGCAGGGCTTCCGGGGTTGCAGGAAATACCTCCGAGGCGGACAAATTGGCCAGGAAGACTTTCAACTGGTGCTGCAAGGCGATAATCCGGTTGAGAAACTGGTGCAGCAAGGGGTTCAGGGACGCAGCCGTCGATTCCCCGGCACCAGAGGGGGTTTCCCCCAGCAGCTGACTTGCCGTTTCTGCCTGCCTGCTGAGAGCGAGTTGAAATTTTTCATTAGCGTTTTGCCATCGTTCCCGAACAAGGATGAATCTTGCCATGGATTTCAGGAAGTCTTGCCATAGTTCGTTGAACCGGATGGTTATCTGGCTCAATTCCCGCAAGAAAACGAAACGGTGTCGAGGCAGCAAAGAAGAATATGCGAGAGACCGGCGCATATCACGGACGACTTCCGTAATCGGGCTGCTGATACTATAGGCAGCGAAAAAGGTGAGAAATTCAAAAGTAATGAGTAGGGAAGTGAGAATAGCGGTGATCATATCAAACAAAATTTCGCGTGACTTGCTTACGATCAAGGCCGCTGAAAGGCGCAACTTGACATAGCCCACCGGAGACTCTTCGCCGCAACAGGCAAGCGGCAAGGAGGTGTCCGTCAGCTCGGGAGACAACCCGGCCCTGCGAATTCTGCCGAGGCCTTCCTCGTTCCCGGTGAGGGACTGGCGAGTGTCGGGTTCGTAACGCCCGATGGTTTGGTGGTCGGCAAAATAGAGGACATTGCCCGGGCGATCGGTAATTTCAATGAATTCGAGTTCAGGGGCCGTCCCCAGAACGTCTTTCAGCATGTTTTCCATTTTCACCAGTTTGGTCAAGGGAATCTTGAGATTGAGAATGTACTCGACTTCATTTTTCAGGATGGCACCGACTTTGGAGGATTTTTCCCGGAGTGAATCCACGTAACTTTGCTGAAAGGTCGCGACGTTGCTCCTGGAATAGATGGCTTGACCCAGAACAATGAACAGGGCAGCAACAATGAAAACCTTGATGCGAAGGCTCATATCGAGTTTCACGAATAGGTCCCTTCACAATTCTGCACGATACTCCGCAGCTCTTTAATCAGGAGATCATTTTCCTGGAGAATCTGAGCGAGGTGCCATCGTTCGCTCTCGGAAAACGGTGCTTGCGGTTGCTCTACAAGCTGACGGATAGCTGTGGCACTCATTCCCAACCGTTCGGCGACGGCGGCTACGGACAGCTCCTCCTCCTGCAAAGCATGATGCTGGTGCAGGATCATGTGACAGTGGGAGACCATCGCGTTCACGGTTCGTTCGAGCTGCCGCAATTCGTTCTTGATTGTTTCTATTTCGAGGAAGTCCGACTGCAGCAAAACCGTCTCTTCCTGGAGGTTCGGCTTCCATGGTTCCGTCAATGATTCCTTGGCCTTCGCCAAAGCGCCTTCCTCGCTGTCAGGCAATTCGTCAACGACTGGTGGTCCTGGCGTTAGAATCAGCCTACCGCTGATCTCGATGATCTTGCTGCGCATCGGTCGGGTCACCCATAAAGTCATGCCGACTATGAGTCCGATGGAGGTGAGCAACACCACGATCCATAAGACTCGCGCGTTTTCGGTTGCCATCTGTTGCAGTCTTTGGGTGATAACGCTTCGCGGAAATGAAAGGTGGATGATACCCACCGGTGCTTCGGAACGGTCCAAAAGCGGAATGGAGGTGATATAGGTCTCTTTAACCAGTTGGGTGCGGGCGGCGGCACCTCCCCTTTCAAATACCACAAGCGGCTGAGGAAGCTCGCTGCCGATCATCGCTTCATCGGTGTGATAGAGCACCATAGCCCGGGTGTTGCTCACCCCCACGGAGGATATTTCAGGGTTGTCGCGGAGCACTTCAGCCAGCAGGGAATCCAGGCCCTTGAAGTTCTCAAATGGTTTGCCAAAGCGTAAAGCCTGTTCGATTTTACGCTTGAGGTTTTTGCCGGCAAGCTCCAGAGTGGATACCAGTGAATTCAAATAGAGTTTTTCAAACGACGCCAGGCTCAGAACCGAGTTCAGCACTAGAGTCGTGATCAGAATAGCAAGGGTAACCGCGATTACTCGTAACTGAAAGCGCATGCGTCAATCCAGACGGGAAAGCGAAGGGCTCAGGGTCGAGCGGCCGGTTAATGAGAGCAACTGAAACGCGGCGCGTGATTATTTTACGAGACGGTCCTCGGGCAAAGTAATTTCTTGAAAAATCTCATCGGAAGATGCCAATAAATCCACCGGTGGATCGAAACCGATCTTTACCGCTACGGGGAGATTCAAAGAGATCTTCGGTTTGGTGGCATCCACCATGGGCAGGGATCGGGGCTTTTCTCCCTGAAGGATCCTCACGATTTTGTCTGCGATGAAGCTCCCTCTACCGGTAAAATCTGTGCTGGAAAACCCCATCAAAGCTCCTGCCTTGACGTGTTTCGTCCCCTCCCTGGCAAAGGTGGGGATTTTAGCCTCGGTGAGCGCATCGAACAGCTCTTTAACGTCGCTCGCCGACCAGTCGAAGCAGTTCTGGGACCCGATAAAGAAGGCGTCCACGCCCTGTTTAATGAGCGACTGAATTCCTTCCAGGCATTCCTCGTTATTCTCGGTTCGGCTCAGTTTGGCATATTCAATGATTTGAAAACCGCGCTCGCCGGCCACCTGTTGGGCATCTTGCACGTTGGAATAGATCTTACCGTTTTCGGTGTCGGAATAAAGAAGGCCCAACTTTTTGAAACCGACAACCTCGTGAAACATCGCGAACATTCGTCTATAGCGGTCTTTTTCCATATATGCGGTGAAATTGTCGACTCCCGAGTCGTTTTCATCAACCACAAATTTTGACCGTAAGGGGTCCGAGGCCGCCACGGCGACTATGGGAGTGCGACCATTGTTGGCCTTGAGGATGGCTCTCGTGGCATCGGTTCCGGCAGCGACGATGAGAGCGAGATCGTCTCTGGCCATAAGCTTTTGAGCACAGGTCTGGAGCTCTTCTTTCTTCTCCGGTTCCCATCCCGGGCTGCACTGAGCATCTTTGGGAAATTCAATCTTGTCCAGCCAGCCCATCTTATCCAGGGACGCTTTCGTGGCATCGAGCGTACCCTTGAATAACCAGAAAGCCCCCGCTTCGATGTAGCCGATCTTAAACTTGGCTGTTTGGGCGGCCCCCTGGTTTGCCCAGGCAAAAGAGCAAACGAAAAAGCAGAGCCACGCGCACACGGTCTTTAAGGCCAATCGCTTTCTCCCTGCAAACATCACAGCCCCCCCGGCTTCCGGTCCTGCGGCCCATTGCAGCAATGATAAGACAAACCATGGATAAAGAGCAAAATCATTGGCCAACGGACCGTTGCGTGAACTGAAGACTGAATCCATTGAACATTACAGGACCATGCTAGCATTCCTGCCTTGAGCGAGTCAAGAAGCCCGGTTCCCATGAGCGCTTAAATGTTGTATGGTCTGATGTCGGATTCAAAGTGCCACTGGAGCTTCCAGCAAATGTCCTTCAACGTCATTCCGGCGAACCTCCATGACGGGGGGGGCACAACGAAACATGAAAGTCACCCGGGCTACCCGCACGTCATTCCCGCGCAGGCGGGAATCCAGAGAAATAGACTGGATAACGGCTTTCGCCGGTATGACGCAACGGACTTTCATAGGAATTGTCATTCACGGGTGCTTGTCGGGCAGATCGAATGGCGCTGATTTTGCTTTTCCTCAGGGGTGGGGTGTTTCCCTTCAGGGAGGGTACCAATTGAGTACGTACTACGATTATTTGGATGCCCAGGTGAACGACTTGTTGAACATTGACATGGGGTTTAACAACCTTCTGGGCGCTAACCTCTATTACCTCGATCCCGGCGCCGTCCGGGGGTTTTTCGAGAGATACCTTCTTATAAAGGAATTCCAGGAGATAACCCTCTCTTTGTTCCATGCGAGCCTTTGCCGGGAATTGGATCCGCAAATAGCCGCTTTGGTCCTGAGCGAACTTCCTGAGCATGTGGGATGGAATTATCATAAACAACTGCTCGAAAATAACGTGCAACAGCACCGAACCCCTACATACTTCCGAACCGACGAGGTCGCCGACGGCAAGATCATCGAAATCCAGTGTCCCGGCTCCGCGTGGGGGCTTTATGAACTGCTCTACAGTTTCTTCACCGACCACGCTTCCACATTCGGTGGCATCACCAACTTCAGGAGAACCCTTTCGGAACAGTTCGCCTCATCCCTTGCGAAGCACCTTGGGAAGGAACCCATCGTCCACCACCTGATGGATAATGCCTCAATCCCACACTGTGTGAGGTTCTTCATTCAAAAGACCCGCAAACAGAGGGTGAGATATTTTGGCTACGACAAGGGTATAACCCCTTATAACTGCAACTTGATCAGGGGGCATGATTTTCAGGGGCTGGTCTATGAGGCTTATGCCAAGAGGAGAATATCCGCCTGGACCAAAGGGTTGCTGGACTACGATCTGCCCCCGTCCATTCTCTTCGAAGTTAAAATCACCGACGTTTTTCCTTTTTGGGCTAAAACGATGCATTATTACCGGGATAAAGTCCGCGGCCTGTTCCCTTTCACGCAGTGGATCACTCCGGAGGGCTTTTTTCTTGAGGATGGATCCTGGACCTCTATTGAACAGTTTTGCAGGCTCAGCCAAAAGCAGCGCCACTATTACGTAAAGTATGCAGGAAGCGATGTGGACCTGAACTGGGGAAGCAAAGGAGTCCGTTTCCTCGGTTCGTATTCCCGAGTCAAAAGCGAGGAATTGTTCGGAGAGATTATAAGGGGCTATCATTCGAAGAAGTACTGGATCATCCAGAAAGCGCATCACATCAATGAAAGGGCCGCCTATATCACCCGGGACGACAGCCTCTTGGAAACAGAGCTTTATGCTAAATTGAGTGGGTTTTATGGACCCGATGGTCTGATGGGTGTTCTCGCAATGTTAAGACCGTTTTCAAAAGTCCACGGAGCGATCAACACTATCCTGACCATATGTAAGTAATTTGAGGAGCCTTACTATGCGCGTATTTTCTCGTGATTGCTTCAAAAAATCATGTCATTTGTGGATGGCTGCGGGCGCTGTGGCTTTCGCTCTCACCTTTGCCGGCGCGGTCTCAGCACAACAGCCACCGGAGAGGGCATGCATGGAATATTCAGACCCGTTTGAAGCCTTCAATCCCGAGCGCTGGCAAGAGGTGCTACTCTACTCCAAGGCCCGCGGGAAAATCTCTGTAGATAATGGATGGCTGAGCATCAGCACACCAGTGGACGAACCGTGCGAGATTCAGGTCTATTCTTTGTTTTCTTTGGACGGCGATTTCGATATCCAGGCGGACTACGACTTGGCAGGCTCCAAGGAATTGCCTCTCTGCCGCTTCAATGCCGGCCTTGTCGTCCAGACTCTCGGCGACGAGAAGAGTTACAAATGCTATATTGCGGCCGCCCTGAAAGAAGAGTTCCTGTTCCGGGCGCGCCTGGATGTTTCCGGCGAGAAAAACCTGGAAAAATACAAGGGCCGGCAGGCGCCAAGGGCCGGAGCCATTCGCATCATCCGCAAGGAGGGGCAGCTCTCGTTTCTGGCCCTTGATGCCGGCGAATGGCGCACCCTCCACACCTTTGCGGGACCCTGTCAGGAAAAGCTGCGGGTGCGCTTCAAACTCCAAACCAGTGAGGATGAGGAAGGGGTGCAAGCCTGCCCGGTCACGGTGAAGTTCGACAATTTCAAGGTGAACTCCTGCGATAAGATCGTTGACGAGTAGTCTTCATATACTTCCTTTCCCGTGATACTTCAACGCCAGGATGGTGATGTCATCCGACTGGTCGGCGCCGTCGGCAAAAACCGTGATCCGTTTCATCAGGCCCTGACTGAGTTCTTCCAGGGAATCATGCCTCGCCGCGAACAGGTCCTCCTGCAGCCGTTTGTCCGAGAAGAGTTCATAGCGGGGATTCATGGCCTCGGTAACGCCGTCCGTATAGGTGAAAAGCACGTCTCCGGGCTCCAGGGTGAGCTTTGCAAGCTCATAAGGGGTGCCCTCCATGACGCCCAGAGCCATCCCCTTAGGCATGACAATAAAGTCTGTGCTATCGCCGGAGCGGATGATCAGCGGTGGGTTGTGGCCACCATTGGCATAGATCACCTCCCCCGATCCGATGTTTAGAATGCCGCAGAAAACCGTGACAAAGACACAGGACTCGTTGTCTTCCGCAAGTCTGTCGTTCACCTTCTGGAGGATTGCGACCGGCGGCGTATCACTTGATGCACTGGCCTTGAGGAGGGTCCGGGTAATTGCCATGAAAAGCGATGCCGGCACTCCCTTGCCGGAGACATCGCCAATGACGAAAAGCAGGTGATCTTCATCCACAAAAAAGAAATCATAGAAATCGCCGCCAACTTCCCGAGCGGGCTTGATAGTTGCGTAGATGTCGAATTCCGTCCGTTCCGGAAAAGCCGGGAAGGTCCTCGGCAGGATGCTCATCTGAATGTCGCTGGCAATTTTGAGCTCGCTCTCGATCCGTTCTTTTGCCGCCGTCGTTTTCCTGAGATCGATGATGTACTGGCGCAAGGCCTCTTCCATAAAAAGAAGCGCTTCGGCAAGGTTGCCGACTTCATCCCGGTACTTGACCGGCAGCTCTTTGATGGCCGCAGAGGTCTCGGGGGCCGAGAAGTCATGCTTGGGCAGGTCCCGAGCATAGCCTGCCAACTGCTTGAGCGGCTGAGAGATTCGGCGCACCAGAAAAGAAGTGATGACAATGCTTACGATAAAGATCAGGGCAATGAGCGAGGTCTGGTGAAGGACTGCCTTCCTGACCGGGACCATGAGCTCCTCTTTGAGGATGGTCGAAGCGACATACCAGTCGAGGGTCTTGTAGTACTGGGCATAGGATACGTAAGGCCCCAGGGTCTTCCCCGAGGCATCCTTTAGAGAATACTCGAGCGGCTGGTCCGGGTGCTGCGCCGCCGTTTTGAGATCGTCCAGCAGCAGATTGCCGGTGCTGAGGTTGACGGCGTCGGCCAGTGCTTTGCCGGAAAGGGAAGGATGAATGACGAGCTCGTTGTGCCCGTTGAAGAGAAAAAGGTGCCCGCTCTCGGCGACTTTGACGTTGCTGAAGGTTCGCCTGAGATCCGTAATGATGGCGTCAAGCCGCTTCTGTGCGTCATGTTCGATATCTTCCACATTGACGGCGGTGGCGACCACCCATTTGAGAGGAGGGTAGTAGGTGAAATACCCGAGCTTTCTTGAAACCTTGGAACGGTCGGCGCAGTGCCAGTTAAAGAGAGTGGTGGCACTGCCTCTGGTTTTGGCAGCCTCCAGCATGGAGCCGAAAAGGGAATTGCCCTTGATGTCTTTGATTTCCGACATGTTATTTCCGATGACGGCCCGGTCCGGGTGAGCCAGGACGGTCCCATTTTCATCGTAGACAAAAAAACAGGAATCATCGTCGCATTTTAACGAGATGATCCAGTCCAGGGCAAAGATTTTCGCTTCCTCTTCCTGCAGCAGGCCCTTTCGATTCTGCTGCTGGTAGCGATCGATCTGGGAGACCACCACGGCGACAAGTTTCTGCATTTCCGCTTTGCGCTTCTCCAAGGTGGATAGTTTGTGGAAGAGCAGGCTTCCGTATTGGTTTTCGATATTGAGTTTGACCAGGTAGATGGCGTTTCTAACCGAATGCTCTTCGGTTGCCAGGACCATCTTTTCGAGGTCCCTCTTGGTGAAGAACATCACCACAAGCGCCGTCGTGACCATAATGCCGAAAACAAGCAAGAGAATCTTGGTGTTAATCGAGCGGAACATCTATTTTCGCGACCTCGCTGTCCTGGAATGGGGATTGCGTTTGGTCACTGACAACTCTTCTGCTCATTGACTCCCGGGATGCGAAAGCAGAAGGTCAGGACGTTGCCGCCCTCCCGTCGCTCATAGGTGAGTTGATCGACCAGGTGGCGCACCAGATAGATGCCCAGGCCTCCAACCTGACGTTCGGAAATGTCCTCGCAAAGATTCGGGTCCGGTCGTTCGACGGGATTGAAGGGAATCCCCCAGTCCGTCACGGAAAAGCAGAACCTCTTATTGTCTTCAATGGCGCATGCCACTTCCATCTCTCCTGTCTCTTCCGGGTAGCCGTAATGAACGACGTTCGTCAGTACTTCTTCGAGAACCAGTTCCACCTTGAACTCAAGCTCCTGGACAATGTTCAACTGCTTCAACTTCCCCATCACGAACAGGCGAAAAATCTCCAGAGATTCCATTGTGGCAGGCAAACGCAAGATTTCCATAAAGAGTGGCGCCCTCTTCACCACGGAGAACCTAAACTGTGCAAAGATTCTCGCATCAACTCTTCTTCCAGGTCTCCGCGGTTTCTGTGGTGGGAAATATTCGATCCAAACGATCGCTCATGTTTGAGAATTCCGAAAGCAGACAGCCAAAACCGTGACATCGTCTGACTGTGGCGCTCCCGAAGCATGGTCCCTAACCGAATCGAAAATATCATCTACGCATTTNTCGCAAGAACTCACGGGGGCGCCCTGGAAAGCGGCAAGGAGCCTTTCCGCCGAGTAGAGCTGATGATCGGCATTCATGGCTTCGGTTACGCCGTCAGTATAAACAATGACCGCGTCTCCGGGAGCAAGCATGGTGGCTTTAGTGCTGTACCGGGCCGTCTCATCAACTCCCAATGCGGTTCCCTCCGGTATTTCAAGCCATCCAACCCCGGTGCGCCCCCTCACCAGCAGCGGGGGCAGATGTCCCGCATTGGTGTAGCGAAGTTCTCCGGAGACGAAGTTGAGAATACCACAGAAAACCGTCACAAACATCATGGCGTCGTTATCACGGCAAAGTTCCAGGTTAACCCTTGCGATTACCTCGGAAAGCTCCATCTCAGAGCTGACAATCCCCTTGATCAGGGTCTTGGAAACAGCCATGAAAAGCGCCGCCGGTATGCCCTTTCCCGAAACGTCGCCGACCGTAAAGAAGAGCTGGTCGTCGCCGAGGAGGGAAAAGTCATAAAAATCTCCGCCTATCTCCAGGGCCGGTTCCAGGGCCGCAAAGATCTCAAAAGCATGCTTTTGCGGGAATGGCGGGAAACGCTTGGGGAGGAAGCTCATCTGAATGGCGCGAGCGATCTTCAGTTCGCTCTCGATGCGTTCCTTGGCAGCCGTGGTTTCGGCGAGGTTGGCAATGTAGGCTTTCAGTGAGACCTTCATCTCAATGAAGGAGCGGGTGAGATTGCCGATTTCATCATCTGAGGAGGGCTGGGGGAGTTCTATGTCGAGGTTTCCCTTGGCGATTTCTTCGGTAGTGGAGGCCAGATAACACATCGGTTTGGTGATTGTTCGGGCGATAAAGATGACCACGAAAACAAGGATAATAAAGCCGGCCAGGCCAATCAAAATGACCTGCTTGGCCAGGTCATGCAGATCGGCAAACAGCTCCTTCTGAGGTAAAACGATGCCCAGCGACCAGCCGGTGGAGGGTACCGAGGCGTAATAGATCCACGATTTCTTGTCGCCAGTGACCGGCTTGAAATGGACAAACCCTTCTCCACCTCGAACCATATCCCTGCCGACCTTCTCGAGTCGCTTATCCCCGCTGGTTTCAGCAAGATGGAAGATGTTTTCTTTCATGATGAACTGTTCATCGGGATGGGTTACATAAACGCCCTTTTTGGAAAGCAGAAACGCATACCCGGTGTCATAGATTTTCATGGAAGAGACGATTCTTCTCAGCCAGGCCAGCGAGATATCAGCGGTGACAACGCCTCGGAAGGTTTTCTCGCCATTAACATCCTGGTAAAAGGGGACGGAGAAGGTGGACATGATGATGTTACCACCCCCTTTGTCATAATACGGCTCGCTCCAGAGGGGGCGGCCGCGTTCCTTCGGCAGTCGATACCAGTCCATAGAGAAGTACGGATAGTTCTCACTCCCCAAACTCTTCACTTTGAGGAGACCACTTCGGTCGTGAAAGCAGTATGGTGCAAAATAATAGGCCTCCGGTTCAAAAGCATAAGGCTGAAAGGCAATCGCTGATCCGAAAATTTCCGGATTGCCGGACACGGTGCTCGTTATCAACTCGTAGAGGTCTTCGGATCGATGAGCGAATTTTTCAACGCGGGATGCATTTTGCATGGTGAGTTTTTCCACCCCCCGCAGCACCCGTTCAATGTCGTTGATGGTCGAGGAAGTGAGATACCGGGCGTTTTCTTCAACTGACTTGAAAACCACTTGTTCGGAGGCGAGCAGGCCATAGTAGAAGGCGGTGAAGAAGATAATGGTAGTGCTGGTCAAAAAAAACACCGAGAGTTTGAAAGCGAGGCCTCTGCCCTTCATCACCTGCTCACGCCCTTCATAATCCGTTCCGCCAGGAAGCGTCTCACACCAGGCTGACGCCGATCATCTTTCGGCAATCCCCGCAGGTCAGAGCGTGTTCCCTCAGGAACCGCTCCTCCCACGCATGAACCCCCAACAGGATGGACTGAACCATTCTGCCGGTGATTTCAGGGAACCTTTCCACGACCTTCTGGAACTTATCTCGGGAGAGGGTGACGCAGACCACCTTGGTCTTTGCCCTGAGGGTAAAAAGCCGCTTAAGATCGCAAAAAAGCGCCATGCTGCCAATGAATTCCCGTTCCCCAAAGGCGGTCAACTCCGCGTCCCCGTCTCTCTCGGACACGAGTTCGGCGGTGCCTTCCAGAATGTAGTAGGCATTGGAGTCGACCTCGTGCTCATGAAACATGATTTCCTCTGGTCTGAAGGTCTCTCTCTTGCAGAGGTAAGCCAGGACCTTGAGCGGTTCGAGCGGGAGGCCCGCAAACAAGGGCAGTTGCATCAGGATTTCGAGGTTGGCCTGGTACTCACTGAGCGGCTGCTTTGGCTCCATGGACGAGTTCATAGAGCACCCCCTTCTTGGCTAAGAGTTCTTGGTAAGAGCCCATTTCCAAAATCTTTCCGGCTTTCATCACGGCGACCTTATCGTAGCCCTTGATGGTGTCGAGACGATGCACCACTGAAATGAGCGTGCTCTTGCCTTTCCATCTGGTTTCGAGCAGCGTCTGGATGCGCTTCTGCGACGCGTTGTCCAGGGCTGAGGTCGCTTCGTCCATAATCAGAATGGGGGGCTTCTTGAGAAAAACCCTGGCAATGGCCAGCTTCTGCCGCTGCCCGCCTGAGAGCCGGTCGCCTTTCGTCCCCACTTTGAAGTCCATGCCGATTTCGACGATGCGCTCCAGGAGGTCTTCTTCAATGAGCAGATGGATGATGCTCTGGTTGATGCGATCCTGGGCGTTTGGGTGGTCGCTGGTGGTTTTTCCGAACAGGATATTGTCCAGGATGGTCAGCGAATGAATGTAATCCGATATCCGGTAAAAAGACAAAGCGCCGGGGTGATCCTGCTGGATCTTGGCCATGAACAGGAAGCGTCCTTCCAGGATGAGGTTGCGCAGCATCTCCGGAAGGGTGGCCATCTTGTGGATGCCGGGAGTGAATCGGAGCGCCAGGCGCAGCAGCAGTCGCTGGTCGTCAGGGGTGAGTTCGTGGATCCGAGAATGCCCGATGCGTTCGATGAGTTCTTTGTAGTCCTCAAGTTCATCGACAGAGACAGGGCTTTCCTTGAAAAATACTTCATCGGGCGGCAGATCGCCTAAAATGTCGAGGAACTGGCTGGCCAATTCGCGCCCAAGACTGATAAGGGGCCTTTTCAACTGAGCCTCATCCAGAAACTGCAGGAAATACTGGTTTTCAGCAAGCCGCTCTTGCGTAAATTCTTTGCTGTTGGGACTGCCGAAAGTAAGGTTGGCTGCCACGGAAGAGTAGTCAAGATACCGCTTTTCGTCAAAAAATTCGACATAATCAGCCAGTTTCTCACCGAAGTGCTTCTGGAAATTCTCGCGGATGCGGATGATTTTGGTCACCAGTTCGGCTTCCTGGTTGGCTGCCAGGACCGCGTTCAGGCCAAATCGCAGGACATCGACAAACAGCCCCACCTGCTGGACGACCTCGATCATCTCGTCCAGAGAGGGGAGTTTGCGTTCCTTTTCTGCATTGCCCTCCAGCAAGGCCTCGCAGGAATAACAGAGGTTCTCTTTGAAGGAGCCGTCGAAAATATAGGGAGATTGGGCGACAATTCCCATGTTCTCGGCGAGATCTCTTTTCGTCAGTTGCGATACCTCTTTGCCGTCGATCAGCACGCTGCCGCCGGTGTAGGAATAGAGTTGCGCGATGCACTGGGCGAGGGTGCTCTTGCCGCTGCCGGAAAACCCGACCAGAGCGAGCTGTTCTCCAGGTTTCAAGTCCAGGTTGACCTGCTTGAGCAACTGAATACCTCCGGCAACCGTGAAGGAGAGATCCTGGGCATGAATGTTTCCTTCAAATTCATAAGGCTCACGATCGGGCGGCGGTTCGAGGGCATGCTCGGGCTCGACATCGAAATACTCCATCAACCTTTGATACCCGGTGGTGGCATCTTGATATACCTGGTAGAAGTCCATCAATTCCTTCCAGGGATCGTAAAGTTTCTCATAGGCCGAAAGAAAGGCAACCAGGGCGCCCAGGTCGAAGCGGCCATTGATGGCAAGATACCCACCCACGACGAACAGAATGATCGGGCCAATGCTCTGGAAGAGGTTGTTCAGAACCTTGATCCCCTGTTTGTACATGTTCCAGACGATTCGAATTTTAAAAAGGCGATCCACGAACTCGCCGTACTTTCGGTTTTCGATGCGGTAACTGGCATTCCCCTGGACTTCATGGATGCCTGAGACCGTTTCGCCGATTTTGCTGCTCAAGTCCCGGGTCACATCCACCCGCATTTTGTTGGCGCGATTGGAATGCTTCTGAAGCCTTGGCACCACCAGGATGACAATGGGATAAATGCCGAGGCTAAGAGCCGCCAGCAGGGGATTCAGATAGAACATGTAACCGGCAAAGGCGAGCAACGTGAGGATATTGTTGACCGGTACGGCAATGGCCTGGCCCACCAGTTCACCCGCGGAGACGACCTCGGTGACCAGCGACGAAACAACCATGCCCGAAGAGGCTTTGCGAAAGAAGCTGATGGGCAGGGTGAGAATGTGGGCATAAAGCTCTTTTCGCAATCGGGAAAGAGTTTCCTGACCGAGATAAGTCTGAATGGTATTGATGACAAACTTAAGGGCGCTGGCAACGAGCACCGCTGCCAGATAGAGGCCGCAATAGAGAAACAATAGGTCGATTTTTTTTAAACCGATTGCTTCATTGACAATCATTCTCTGCATCTGCAGGGGGAATACCCTTGCGGCTATATTCACGGCGATCACGATGAGGAGCAGTACCTGCAACTTGACACTGCTGGTCTTGACCCAATAGATAAGGGGACGCCTGGTAATCATCTGACACCTCACGATGTTCCCGGTTGATGGAGTCCGTCTGAGACCATGGTTTTCTTGGAATGTTTATATGTTTATTGACGAATGAACAAGCATTTAATATGCTGTAGTCACTACTTTCCTGGAGTGCTTCGAGAACACTAAAGATCTTTGCCGGGTTACAACATTCGGCTGGAGGAGAATGAATTCATGGAGGTCACCCAAACCCAACAAGACGGCATCATCGTTCTCGGCCTCAAAGGCCGCCTCGATTCGAACACCTCGGATGATTTCGAAAAAAAGCTGCTGGGGCTGATTCAGACGGGCGAAACCAAACTGGTGCTCGATTTCAAGGAACTCGATTACATCTCGAGTGCAGGCCTCCGAGTCCTCTTGAAAGCCGCGAAGGAACTGAAGCGGAACAACGGCCGGTTGTCTTTCTGTTCCCTCAAAGACTATATCCGTGAAATCTTTGAACTCTCGGGTTTTGTTTCCTTTTTTCCCATCTACCCCACCCTGGAGGAATCCCTCGTAACCTTCTAATGAATTGAAGAAGGGCGTTCCTCCAGTACGTAACTCCTTTCCATCCGACAACCCACCCATCGAGCAGGAGCGGGTCTTCTCCTTCTCGAAATTGACTATATATTCCGGCATATTGCGGGAGGGGGGTGCTCCCCTCCCCTGGAAGGAAGACGAAACGGGCCGTTCAGGGTGACGGTTTGGTGATGGTGAATGCACCATCGCTGGTGTCTCGGTACTTGTAATTCTTGGTGCTGATAATGGTGACCTTGTAGTTCTTGCCTGCCACTTGGGCGGAGGGGATCGCCCAGAGGTATGAACCGGCTCCTTTGGTGCCGATGGGTGCGCCTGCCGCTACGGTCGCCACGGTCTTTCCTGCCTTGAGGAGCAGAATCTTGACATAGGTCCCCGCGGTCCCCTTGTAGGTCCATGAGATGGTTTGTGTTGATCCCGCCTGCCAGGATTGGCCGTCGTTGGGAGAAGTCACGGTGATGGTGGGATCTGCAACCTTGATGTAGTCGGATTTCGTCTCCGTGTTCGACCCCCCCGGTCCGTTTACCGTGAGTCGAACCGTGTAGTTGCCGGGCTTGGTATAGGTGTGGCTGGGATTGGGATTAATGCTCGCGCCACCGTCGCCGAAGTCCCACTGTCGGCTATCGATAGTCCCTGTGGACTTATCGGCGAACAGCACCTTGAGGGAGGCTGTTCCTGCCGTGGGAGCACCAGTGAAATCGGCATCAGGAGGAGGCTCGGAAGGGGTTCTCAGGCACCGGACGTAACAGGATTCAGTTTTCCCGGCCCAATATACCTTGCCGTACTGGAAATCGACAGTCCATGCCAGATCGGGTGAAAAGGTCTGAGTGCTTCCGGTCCAATAGTAGTCTGAACGACGGCTGAAAAGGGGGTCGATGGCTGGTTTGGAGCGGTCGACTGCCACGAGGGTTTCCAGTTCCCGCACGTTGGGGAGCCTCCAATCGTCATGCCCTGCCAAACTCAGCTGCTCGCAGCAGGCAAGGGCATCTTTCCAGGTTCGCTTGATCCCGTCGTCGGTTTGTTGCCAGATGAGTCCCGTTGTCGTGTCCGTAACGGTACCGTCGCCGTTGTTAACATACCCAGCCTTAGCGACAGGCACGCAGACCATGGCCAAGAGCAGGGCCAAGCAAATTGCTTGCAACAGTTTCACCCGCGTCTGCATGATGCTTCCTCCTATTACAGTTCATTTCGAACGCAACGAGCATACAGGGCGTAGACCTTGCCGTCAGGATAGGCGGCCCCATAGCTGAAATATACTTCCCAGGCGCTATCCGGGCCATTGGCAGTGACCGTGCCCGACCAGTACTTGTTATCGAAGAGGCAGCCCGGGAAATATTGAATGTCGATGGCCGGGTTGTAGCTGCCGTAGTCGACGATGGAAAGGAGCTCCCTCCTGGAGGGAAGTCGCCAGTCCGCGTGGCCCGCAAGGACAAGGGCATTGCAGTAGACCACCGCTTCCTCCCAGCCAAAGCCCCAGTCGTTGTGAGCATCCCCCTGTTGCCACATGAGTCCGGTGTTCAGGTCGCTCACGGTTCCGTCACCGTTGTCGCGATAAGATGGCTGGGCTCCCTGGTATTGGGCATCCTGACCGTAAAAGGGGGCAGCGGGGTTCGGGCAGGGGATCTCCTTGGTGTTGTCATAGCAGTTGCTCTGCCCCGTATCCGGCAAATTCAGGGAGGCTGCGGAAACCGCTTCCGGGTCGAAAAGCGCCGGACTGAAACCATGACTCTCGAGGGCAAGCCCTCCTCGGGCAACGCTGGTGATGTCGGAGCCTCCTGCAAAGAACACCCCCAAAGTGACTGCAAGCAAGAAGATTCGCCGCTTCAACCTCCTGTTTAGTCGTTCCATGACTTGGCTCCTCCGGGTTTTCCTAACCCGCATCTCTTGGTTCGCGTTCGTATTGCCTTCAATCAATCGGACGGGATCACCTGCCGCCACGAATTGGGAAGCTTGCGTATTCCAAAGTCGATNCCGATGGCGACTTCGTTGTTGTAGACTCCGGTTCCAAAAGAGCTGAGTGACGTGCCGGCGGTGGGCACCGTTGCTTTGAGATAGAGATGCCGGTCTTCCACCATCAGCCCCATCACATTTCCGATGTTATCGGCCACAACGGTCGGGGTAGACTGCAGTGGGAGGTTGTTCAAGTTCAGGGAATAGACGCTGCCGTAAGTGGTCCCGGCAGTCGGCACAGCGCAGGGGTCTTCCGTGTCGGAGGCCGCCGTTCCAAAGTAGACCACTCCCGCTGCGGCGAAAGCTTCGGCCCAAATCCGTTCTCCTGCCGGCAGCGTCCAGCTCCATTCGGCGTCTCCCTCCTCCTGAATAGAGCTGGTGGAGTTGTCGCCGGCGGGAAGGATGCAGCATCTTGTGATGCTGCCGTCCAGGGTGCAGCGGTTGGAGGAGTTGTCGTCCTGGTGCGGACAGGTGTCGTCGAAAACGAAGAATTTGTAGAGGGTCCCGCTGTAGTTGGGGTTATCGTTGAAATTGGGATTGTCTCCCGTGCCGAACATGACCTTCACGTGGTATTGGTTGATTTGGCCGCTCGTATCGAAGCTGTTCCTGGGGTAAACGGCGGGTGACGCATAAACCGGTTGGGACACGCGCACCAGGGCAAAGTCGGCAATGCCTTGCAGAATTTGGTCCAGGGTCAACGTGGTTCCCGGACTGTCAGGAATGTTCACCCGGTAGATGAAACCTTTGTCGTCCCCTACATACAGGCGATCGATATACCCGTTCCCATTGGCGTCCAGGATCGCCGGGCTGCCGCTCAAAATGGCTCCAAGATTGTCGCTGCCCGGCCGATCCAGAACGATTTTCTGCAGCAGGGCGCCGTTCAGGGCATCAACCATGAAAATGGCGGGATGCTGATCCTGAGCGGTCTGACCGGAGACGAAGAAGACCACCCACTTGGGCTGCCCCCCCG
>JGI20214J51088_10000564_pt1 | contig 25608 bp, 29 predicted proteins | sample WetSurMetagenome_FD_51088 | JGI IMG/M metagenome (IMG submission 51088) | reverse complement strand
ATCCTTTATATTCCTCGGTCCGACGGGCGTGGGCAAAACCGAGCTGGCCAAGACCCTGGCGGAAGCGCTCTTCGATTCGGAAGAGAATATGGTGAGAATCGATATGAGCGAATATATGGAACGACATACGGTGTCCCGTCTGGTGGGAGCTCCTCCCGGCTACGTCGGATATGAGGAAGGCGGGCAACTCACCGAGGCGGTCCGCAGAAAACCCTACGCGGTCATTCTTTTTGACGAAATCGAAAAGGCTCACCAGGATGTCTTCAACGTCCTGCTGCAGATTCTCGATGACGGTCGCCTGACTGATGCTCAGGGGCGAACGGTCGATTTCAAGAACACCGTGATCATCATGACCAGCAATATCGGCTCGCACTATCTTCTGGAAGGGGTAACCGAACAGGGGGAAATCAAGGAAGGAGCCCGTAGGGAGGTCATGGCCGAATTGCGGCGCCATTTCCGGCCGGAATTCCTGAACCGGGTGGACGATATCGTCCTCTTTAAAGCGCTGACCTTTAATGAGATCAAGGCGATTATCGACTTGTTGACCATGGATTTGGCCGGTCGCCTGAAAGACCGTCACATTCAGTTGAGCATTTCCGATCCGGCTCGGGAATTCATCGCCAAGGCGGCCTACGATCCCGTCTACGGAGCCCGCCCGCTCAAGCGCTACCTGCAGCATGAATTGGAAACGCGCATCGGTCGAGCGCTGCTTGCAGGCGACATCCAGGACGGCAGCACCATCCTCGTGGATGTTAAGGAAGGCGCGTTGACGGTGACCCATGAAGCCGGATAGCGCTATGGAGATTAATCGTGCACGGGATGACAGTAAGGCGGATATGGGCTGGGGACGTCACCGTTGCAGTCATTCATCCTTGAACCGCCTGCACCTGCGGTTTGATAGTTGCTCATTCCAGCGCAACCGAATGTCGTCAGGGCGAGAAACAAGAGCAGGAAAGCAAAAATACTCCGCGAATTCATAACTCCATCTCCTTTGGATATCCTTAAGTGGGCTCGGAACCCTGGCACTCACCCACAGACTTCTAATGGGGACGGCTCAGCCCGCGAGCACGGCGAGCGTCCCGTGAACGATTGCCGCAATCAGCAGGAGAATGCCGGTCTTCTTGTGAACCCCGAAGCGCACCTTTACCCAGCGCAACCCGGTGGCGACTTGAAAGAGAATCAAGGCAAGGTTGAAGATCCCCAGAATCAAAATGATGGAAACACCGCCAATCGTCATGCCGGATCGCCCTCCTCTAATCTTTTACCGAGATCTTGAGAATTGCCGGGCCGGCACTACCGTGCAGATTGCAGTTTGCTTCGGCCTTGATCTCCATGGTGTCGGTGGCGGTGTATTTTATCTCCTTGGTGAAGTCCGCCGCATCCGGCCTGGCGAAGGCGGTATATTTCCATCTCGCCACCTCTTTGCCATTCACCGTAACATAGAGCCAGTCGGTATAGTGGAGAGCATTGTTTTCGCTGTGGGTGACGGTGACCTGAATGACAACTTCGGATCCGCGTGGAGCCTCCGTTGGCGCTTTAATGGATACCGCCGATTTGTTGGCAGAAGCCTGGCCGCAAAACACAACTGCCAGGAGGGCAAGCCCGCCGAGCACAGCAAGCAACTTCCTGGAAAGCATTTTCGTCCTCCTTCTGTGAAAGTTTCAAAAATCTGTAGTGAAGATCCAGAATGGGAGTGATAATAAGGTCTGATTATCAGGAAGACAACAACGATCCTGAAATTGAAGCTGAAAGGGCACGGCGCATCCGTCTCGATTTCGATCGGGAGTTCTCAGGGAGAGGATCGGCACGCCCTCTGGATGAATCAACAGACAGAGGTGCGAGGAATAGAGCCATGGCGGAGAAGAAGGCCGAAATCTGGGAGGATCGGGAGGGCAGGCTCTGGATGCTTGCTGATTCGAGCATTGATGCCGAGATCTTTGAGATAATCGGCGCCCCGGTATACAATGAAGCCAAGGGCTTGTGGGTTCAGCAGGTAGCGCTGCGAGCAACCTGAGATCGTTGCTCGTTCCCAAGTTCCAGCTTGGGAACGCAATCCGGAAGCTGCAGCTTCCATTGCTTCACGCCAAGCTGGAGTCGAGGGTTCCCAAGCTGGAGCTTGGGAACCAGCAACCAGCAACCAGCGGATCAGAGTGAAAAGCCTCCGGGCCAGATAGCCAATAGTGTTCAGATTATTATGTGCAAGCTTCTTAAAAATTGAATTTCATCGGTAGAGGATGAATTTCCTTCGCAATAGCCGAATGGGCACGGTCCCAGCCTGCTGGGGATTTGCATCCGCCTTGCACGCGACAAGATTATGGGTTATCTTGCGAGTTGAGAGAAAGTCCCGGATGGGCGATCCGCAAGGTTCCTTGCGAATGAAGTTATGCGTACTTATGAAAGAGGTCCGTGGCACGAGGACCGGCTAAGGGAGGAGTCATGATGTTCCTGCCGAGAATAACCGTCGTTATCCTTGCCGTATTTTTACTGCTGGTCGCTCCGCTTGCCCCCGCAAGCGTTGGTGCTGAGCCTCTGCCGGATGGCACCCTGGTGGTTGCTCTCCCTAACGGTCTGTTCGACGTAGACGTCAACAATGCGACATTGGATGCTGTCCTAACACAACTTGCGGCAACGACCCAACTCGAAATCAAGACCGGCAATCCCATGTCTTCTCGACTCACTATGGCAAGCAAAAATCTGGCGCTCAACTCCCTGCTCAGGAAAATCTGCCCGAATTTCATGCTCATTGAAGAAGCCATGGGGAACGGCCCGGTCAGCAGAAAACTGTATGTATTTTCAAAGGCTTCCGGGGGGGCGACGGATGCCAAAAGCAAGGTGGTAAACGGGACCGGTGCGCGAGATCCCGTCGCTGGCAACGGCCGTGACCCGGTGGGTCCGACGTCCACGCAAGGACAGAAGAAGCTCCTTGGCAGCGTTGAGCCTCGGCGCGGCGAACACCGACCCGACGAACTGCTGGTTCGCTTTCGCCCCGGTTTGGAACCGGAACAGATTGAGGCGTTCAACGGCCTTTATGCAGCCAGCGTCGTCAGGACAATCCCTCACGTCAACATCTACCAGCTCAAACTCCCCGAGGGGAGTGACTTGCCGGCCGTGCAACAGGCCTATCGACAGTCGCCTTTGGTCGAGAAGATTGAACCGAACATTTTGCTGCGCTTGCCTGAGGTCACCCCCAATGACGCGGAATTCGGCGACCAGTGGGGTCTCCAGAAGATGATGGTCCCGGAAGCATGGAACGTTACTACGGGATCTCCGTCGGTCATGGTCGCCGTTCTGGACACCGGTGTCGATGCCGACCACGCGGATCTGATCCACCGGATCGTCAATGGCTACGACATCTTGCGCGGGCGTGAAGGGATTCCCGAGGATGACCACGGGCACGGAACACAGATGGCCGGGATCATTGCGGGAGAAGGCCAGAATGGCACGGGAATCAGCGGTGTGAGCTGGAACGGCCGGGTGATGCCGGTGAAAGTCTTGGATGCGAACGGGGTTGGGAGCGCTGCCGACGTTGCGGAGGGCCTCATCTATGCCACCGAACATGGGGCCGGGGTGATCAATATGAGCTTCGGCGGTTACAGCTATTCCGATTTGCTGAATGATGCCGTCCAGTACGCCCACCAAAAAGGCGTGGTCCTCGTTGCCGGGGTCGGAAACGACAATACCGAGACTCCCGCTTATCCTGCCGCTTACCCCAACGTTCTGGCGGTGACCGCTACCGGGCCGGCAGACGAAAAGTGGCCGGCTGCTAATTATGGAAACCATGTGGCTCTTGCCGCCCCGGGCGTTGGTATACTGACTACGGCAAGCAATGGGGGCTACCTCTACGGGAGCGGAACTTCCCACGCAGCGGCAATGGTTTCCGGTGTGGTCGCCTTGCTGAAAGCGAAAGACGCTCGATACTCCAATGCTCAAATAGAAAAACTGCTTCAGACAAGCGCCGATGACCTGGGTGTCAATGGCCGGGACGCAACCTTTGGTGCAGGTCGTGCGAATGCCCTCCGAGCCCTCACCAACTTGCCTTAGAGGCGCCGGCCTTCCTTTCAAAATTTACTGCAGAGGCGCAGAAATCGCCGCGCGTTGCCGGCGAAGGAGCCCTGCGCCTCTGCAGTGCCGAAGGAACTTTTTGAAGCCCAAGCCGTATGGCTCTCACCAGTTGAAAGGGAAGCCAAAGTGCGGTATCTCCGGCTGACAGTGCTGATTGGCCTGATAGTAACGGTTTCGGGCTGTGGCATAGCCAGACAAATGGAGTCCACCACAACAAGGGGCAACCTGATACAACTGCAGGTCGGTATGGAAAGGGACTCCGTCCTCTCTCTGATGGGAAACCCCTACACCAGGGAGGGTTATGGCGATAAGGAATATCTCTTTTACGAAACCAACCATTGGGCCAATGACGAACGTAAACGCTTCACCCCCATTCTGCTCCAGAATGGAAAGGTCGTCGGCTGGGGGCAGAAATACTACTACGACACCAGTGAGCGGAAGAATAAACCCGGCATCAGGGCACAATCTCCCTGATCCGCTTTCTCGCATCAGAAATGATTGGTAGCGACGATTTGGTACGCAGTCACGATTAAGCCGTCGGCATGGGACCTGAATCCAAAATCATAACAGGGAAAGAGAAAAAGCAACAGAGCTGCAGAAAGGGCGGAACGTACTCGGTGACCACAGAATTTGAGCGATTGTGGTTTCCATTCTCCCCCGGGAGGCTGGCTGAAACTCCCTCAATGGCATCCAATACCATCATATATGGTCAAGATGCTGTTTCTTGTATTCCTTTACTACCTCCTCATCCACAAGCCCCCTGACTTTCTCAACACAGCTGTCATCCACGCAGGCTTGCGGCCAGATCTTCGGGAGAACCTCGACGATCAAACGCCTTTGGTCGCCTCCACTCAAATTCAAAACAGCAGCCTTGATCTCGTCGTAAGTCATAATCATCCTCCTTCATTGACTGGCTTTGTGCTTATGGGGTCTTATTTTAACCGCTTACAACAGATCGACCTCGACGATGTCTTGATAGATGCCACTGCAGACTATGATATCGTCGATCTTCTCAAAGTAGACGGTCTTGGGTCGCTCTTCCTTGGTTACGGGGTGATACCACTTGTATTCGACCCAACCGGATCCTTTGGTTTTTGCGGCCTCGACAATTTCTCGAATAAAACTCCTCCCGTCGGAATCCTTGAGGTCAAGGAAGTTCTTGCCCGCATATTTTTCGTTGATCCCATGGGCAAGCATTATTCCACCCAGATCCAGCACGAAGACATAACTCTGATCTTTGACAAACTGTCCTCTCGGGTGGGAGAATTCAGCCAGTGCGATTTCTTTCCCGCTGGTTTTGTAAAAAGCAATGGCCTTGTCCACCCATTTCTTCACTCTTTCCTGTTCTTTTGTCATTGGCTCCTCCTTCTCTGTTCATTCACCGATGCCATAATTCAACCCTTCGACTTGCGGTCATTATAATAGATCGCACTCTTGCTCACACTAATTTATTGATGGGGTCCCTCCGATTTTGCAGAAATAGTGCGACTCATCATCATCTACTGCCATGGGGCACTTTCGAAATCAATGGAATGAAGGGTTTCGTGGTGTTGCCGCCCCTCTCTGTTCATCGTCCGCGAGAGGGCAGGTGACGGCCACCGGGAAGCAAAGGCACTTTCCGCTTGCAGCCCTTGAACAGGATGCTATGTTAAATAAGGAGGGGATGATCTCATGCAAGGGCAAGACATCATCTGGATGGCACTCTTGCCTCTCGCGCCGGCAACCCTTGGGTGCTACCGGAATGAATGGCTATCCATCAAATGCCCCAGGTACTGCGCAGATGATGGGCTGTGATGGCGATCGCGTCAGCGGCTTTCCTCCCTATTGCCAGCCGGGGCATTGACTCGCGAGGGCTGTCTGAGAATTCGCAGTTGGGAGAGGGTTCGTGAGGATCAAGATATTTTCCGTAGGTGGGACGATCGACAAGGTCTACTTCGACAAACTCAGTCAGTACCAAGTTGGTTTTCCAAGTATTCGGGCGATTTTGGGAAGCCTTCCGATTGCTTTTGAGTATGAAATCGAGTCGCTGTTGAGAAAAGACAGCCTGGAGATGAATGACGCCGATCGGGACCTGATAAAAGCGCACGTGGCAGCTGAACCTTGTGGCAAGATCATTATCACCCACGGCACCGACACCATGGTCGAAACCGGAAAAGCTTTGGGTACCATCATGGGAAAATGCATTGTCCTGACGGGAGCGATGGAGCCGGCCGATTTCAAATCGAGCGACGCCGTGTTCAACGTCGGCGTTGCTGTGGGGGCAGTATCTGCCCTGCCTGACGGTGTTTACCTCGCTATGAACGGGAGGATCTTCGATCCCTTCAAATGTTGGAAAAATCGGCACTTGGGCATCTTTGATGAGCTGTAGCCGAGTCTGTGCCCCGTTGCAATGAGCCTCTGCGTTATCAGCGCTCCTGGTCGTCTTCCATGGAGTCATATTGTTTTTTTCTCAGGCGAGCAACAACAAACACATAGTAGGCAAAGAGAAAGGGCAGCGTGGCAAATGACTGCGCGAACTTGCCTTCGAAAAGCTGCCAGGTGCCGTATCCCACAATCAGCACCACAACAATAACCTGAATCCAGGCGGCGATCATCTTCATCACCTCTCCTCTTGCGTCTAAAATCCAAACGCCTCTCGCTAAAAGAGAGCCCATCCGCCTTGCTCATGACCGCGGGAATGCCTTCGCCCCAGAGGACTCCCGGCGGGTTCCCGCATTGAGAGGCGAAGCTGCCCGGCACATTGCTGGACGCATTGCGGCTCTTTCGCATCCGTCAGCGTCCCTCCGGACTGTCCTTCTCTTGATCCTCAGGCAACCCGCTTTTTTCCTGAAAGGCCCTAATCAGCCCTGCTAATTCCACAACCCCGATGGAGACTGGTTGTTCACTCATAGCGTCCTTTATTAATAAAAACATCGCTTCTCCCTTGGTATCTATCGAAATCGATGTTCCCAAATCATTTTCTATCGAAATCCCTCCTCTTCCTTGCCCTCCCTTGATGATTAAGTCGCGAGTGCTGAGGGAATCGGAACCCACGAACCCAGTCTCAATGCCCCAGGAGATGGTGCGGCTGAGAGACCCGACCTGCCCCGAAAGGTAGCCGATCCAGAAGAACAGCAGGAGGATCCAAAACCATTGCAGGGTGTCGCTGTCAAACCATTTGGCCATGGAACAGACAATTAGCAGGACCCCAAGCAGAATCAGGAAGATCGCCACAAAATCGCCATGCTTCTTTTCTTTCATACTTCCTCCCTCGTGTAAATCCAGGTAGCGACCGAAGACACCCGAGAGTTGACAAAGGCGCTGGCGGAGCATCCCTCTGCCGACGTCAGCATCCTTTCGGGGACGATTCATGCCAGACAATCTGATTCAATGAACCGGTACGATTTCCTTTTGTCGTGAAGGTTCGGCGTAGAGATCTGCCGCTGCGTTGTTCACCAGGCGCTTGACCTCTTCCGGTGAATCAAAGCCGACCATTCGAGCGCAAGCCGGGTTCACGATAAGAGGGGCGGGATCTCTGTGTTCGGAAGATTATAATTCCTCAATGTACAACTCTAGTCAAAAGAAAAGCGAGTAGCAGGCATGCACCACGACCATTTTCCTCATTCAGCCATGTTTGCCAAACGCCAAACGCTTCCAACTTCAGCTTGCCGGCAGTCTCCGGAATGCGCTCATTTGCAGTTCACGAAACGGTTGCAAAGGGAAAGGTGATCTTCTGGGATGAGTCTGCAAAGTCGCGGCCGGTATGCCTCCCATCCAAGGACCTCATAACACTAGGAGGCAGATATGGCACCGGTTGGCGGCAGCCGCCTCATTGCCGAGAGCCTCAAAGAGGAAGGTGTCGACACCATGTTCTTCATGAACAAGTCGTGCCGGGCAATCCCCTCTTTTACTCCGGGCTCAAGGCTCAACCCCGGACCCGACGGCTGCATGGGGGTCGGCTTCCCCTTTGGCCTGGGTGCAAAGGGCGTCGTGCCCCGGAGGACCGTAGTTATCCTCAATGGAGACGGCTCTTTGGGACTGAATCTGATGGAATTGGACACCGCCGTGGGCCACGGGTTACCGGTGCTTGTCATCGTGGGCAACAACGCCGGCTGAACTGCCAGGTCCAAGGGAGACTTCCGTCTGCCGGGCTGTGAGCTGGGGATCGAAAGGTATGACGTGATTGCTGAGAGTTTCGGAGCCCACGACGAATTCGTCGAAAATCCGCGGGCTATCCGCCCGGCCCTCGATCGGGGCATGAAGGAGGTGGAAAAGGGCAGGCCGGCCTTCATCAACGTCGTGACCGAACCCGCGGCCATGGCACAGACGATAGAGTTTGCGAGCTATGGGGAGTAATCAGGCCCCCGAAGCAAGTCTTTAGACCTGGTCCTGAAAAGAAGACCCCTGAAGCTCGAATTCTTCCCTATAGACGGCACTGCAGACGATCAGGTCATCGACCTTCTCAAAATAAGCAATCTTAGGGGTCCAGTTCTTGGATGCCGGATTGAACCATCGGTATTCCACCCAGCCGCTGCCTTTTGAGTTGGCCGTATCAACAATCTCTCTAATAAAAGGCTTGCCGTCGGAATCCTTGAGATCTATGAACTCTTCTCCCACAAACTTCTCGTTGACACCGTGGGCAAGCATGGTCCCTCTGGGGTTCAACACGTAGATGTACATTTCGTCCTCAACAAACATTCCCGCGGGGTCGGTAAACGCAGCAAAGGCGATCCTCTTTCCCGACGCTTTGTAAAATGCGATGGCCTGCTGGACCCACTCTTTTGCCTCGTTTTGCGGTCTTGCATTCATTTGATGCTCCTTTTCCGAGATTGCACCGGATGGAGGCTCAAAGCGTTAGGGACACGGTTGAGCCGCCATGCGGTCGTTCTCGCGTTGAATCACCCCGTCTTTTTCACTTCGCCGGTCGAAATGGGCACAATGGCGCTCACGGGGCAAACCTTTACACATGCCTGACAATTCTGGCAGGGGAGCTTCTCAGGATCATCGTCACATGCAATTTCGATGACGTGTTCGAAGCCTTTTCTCACCAACTTCAGCAACGGTTCAGGATTCTTCTGACCACAAACAAACAAGCATTTCCGGCAAAGAATGCAGCGCGCTGGCAACAGATCGAAACAGGGATGTTTGATAACGGCAAGATTAAGGCGCTCCAGTTGCTCATATTTCGTATCCTTAAGGCGAACGCCCAGGAGTTTGGCGATTCTCTGCAGTTCGCAGCACCTCTTGGAGAGGCAGTTCTTGCAGTCCATGTGATGGGCCGTCATGAGCAGCTGGAAATCGATGCGCTGGAGTTGTCTGACCACTGGTGTATCCGTCCTGACCACCATTCCATCCCGAACTTTAACCCTGCAGGAGGTAAGGGGTTTGGCTTCCCCTTCGATTTCAACAATGCACAGTCGGCAAGATCCCGTTGGGTTCTCCATTTCTTTGAGGAAACACAGGTTGGGAATGTAGATTCCGTTTTCGAGGCAGACCTGAAGAAGGCTTGTTCCTTCCTCCGCTTGAATTTGCTTTCCGTCGACTACAAGTGAGACCATGAACACCATCCTTGAATGTAAAAGAGAGTACTCGGTTGAACCGTATAACCACGTGATCAATGGTCGGCCGCGCGGATTAGACGGATCAACAAGACAATATCCGTAAATGGGTGAAGAAAGTGCACCTTCGTTCCGTTGTCGCGCAAACCGCTTCACGGTTCCCATTTAACTGGACACTGCTATTTAACCCACTGGCGAGCACCCGAAAAGCAACAAAAAGGACCGGACGAAATTTTTGGACCCGACGCCTTCTCATCGCTCATAAAATGATTCCATTCTTGATAACACGTTTGATTGAGGCCATGGCCCGAATGTCGCTGACCGGGTTTTCCCGGAGCAAAATCAAGTCCGCCTTCCTGCCCGCCGCAACGGAACCCAGGGAGTCCTCCCGCGCCAGGGCGGCGGCCGCGCGACAGGTTGCCGCAGCAAGTGTGTCCCAGGTGCTGAGGCCATATTCAACCATCGCTTCCATTTCAACAAACACCGACGGATGAGGTCCGAAATTCGGAGAACCGGCATCGGTGCCAAGGGCAATGGCCACGCCCATGGCTGAAGCCCGCCGGATGGTTTCGCGTTGCCAGGCTACAACCTGTTTTGCCTTCTCGACATACCAATCGAGAACCTTCCCATGGCTCTCCGATAACCTTTTGTAAACGGCCAGCGTCGGAATGAGGAAAGAGTTCCGGCACTTCATCTCCAGCAGCACGTCGTCCGAGATGTCGGCGCCGTGCTCGATGGTATCGATGCCGGAGTAAACCGCACAGGCGATACCTGTTTTGCCGAGGGCGTGGGACGCAACCCGCAACCCCAGACGATGGGCCTCCNTCACAATGGTTTCCAGGTCTTCCTGCGGGTACAAGGACGGCCCGATTTCCTCGGGACCGTAAGCGCCCCCGGTCGACGCCACCTTTATCACTGCGGCTCCGCGCGCCTTCATGGCGCGGACGGCCTTGACCAACTCATCCCTCGAATCAGCGATGAGGCCGATCTCGGGCACATGACCTCCTGTGGGCTGAATAATGCGGCCGGCCGGGACGACGGTCGGCCCGAAGATGAGGCCGGAATCGAACACCCTGGCGATTTCAATGTCCACGTCCTCGATCGATCCGAGGTCGCGGAGGGTGGTCACACCCCATGCGAGCGATGCACGCGCATTCGCAAGGCCTCGCGCCATCGCCAGGTGCGATCCCTCCCGTTTCATGGTGGTCAGTGGATCAGGGCTGCCGTCCCAGACCAGATGGACATGCATATCGATGAGACCGGGCATCAGAAACAGGCCGGCTGCGTCGAATTCGTCCTTTGCGGGGGGAAGCTTACCGGATGTGTGTACGCTTTCGATGATGCCGTTGCACACCCGCACGGAGGCCTTCGGCACGACGACCTGCGCCGCGGTGTCAATGAGTGACACGTTCTTGATGAGATAGCCGTGTGGTTGATACGAAGTCGGGAATTGGCAGGGATTCATGGGTCTTACTCGGTTCCTTTCTTGGTCGGGCTATTCGTATAAACGGTCTTCCTTCGGGCAGTATTCGTTTTGTTCCACATCCGGAATCAGGATCAGGGATTTAGAGGGGAGCTGCGGCAGAATGAAACCCTATACCCACGGATGCCCTGCTAGTGTAACTTATTGAACCGAACGCCGCCGCAAAAAATGCCGATCGTAAACAAGACAAATCATGTCGAGCAATCGCAGGATGGGGACGCATAATTGTTTCGCTGCGAAAAGAAAGCGTGATAATCTTAAAGCCCGGTTGAACCCCGGCTGACCTCCATACCTTAACGGAACCGTAGGCGTGATCTCAAGAACCCCTTCAGGATAGGGACTGCGGCCAATCTATCAGGGAGATGCGGGCAATGAGAGAAGGACCCAGACAGCTTCACCTGTTTGCCAGGATGTCCGACACTGTGCATAGGAAATCCCTGGGCCCACACAGGTGGTTGAATTCACCTGTCAAGTCCTACGAAGACACCTTGTTCAACCTTCGCCGACATCTTCCCGACTTTGAACGTCGTCCGTTTGCGATTGCTCGAGAAAACGGCCTGCCTTCCCAAGTTAATGAACGGCTCGAGGCAATCGTCAGGAAGCCTATTGAGGGCGATTCAGCCTTCATACCCATAGGAGTGGTCTCGAAACACTATGTCCTGGTATCCCACAAACACGTATTAGCCTCCGCAGTCGAGGTGCTGGAGAAACAGGGAATCGATCCGGAGGAGTCAAGAGCGGAAATGACCATCACGGAATACGGTGAGCGGATGAGGCTCTGCATCTATCTGCCTGACGACTACGCTTTTGACATGGGTGGCAGTCACGAAATGGCGATGCGCCTTGAATGCCTTAACTCGGTCGACACGAGTGTAAGATTCCAGGCGCTCCTGGGGTGGTTTCGGTTCGCATGTAGCAATGGACTGGTAGTCGGCACAACTCGCTCAGACTTTCATCGTCGTCATGTCGGCGACTTAAAAGTTGAGGATATAGGGGAAGTGCTTAAACGGGGTCTCGCAGATGCCTCGGAAGAGAGGGTGAATCTCGATCAGTGGTGCAAGATCCAGGTTCCTTTGGATAAAGTGACCTCATGGGTGGAGAAGGACGTCCGAAAAGAATGGGGAATCAAGGCTGCCACCAGGGCCTTTCACATCATTCGCAGCGGCCACGATGTGGCCATTGCCGGCAGCTACAAGGAACAGACGCCGTTGTCCATCGCAGTCCAAATGAGGAAAAGGGTGCCCGGCGCCCCGGATAAGGCTCAGAACGCCTTTGATGTGAGTCAGGTCCTGGCGTGGTTGGCCAACGAACGCAACGACATCGGTGAGCAATTCGACTGGCGACAGCGGATACCCGGTTTGATGAGGGCTTTATTGAAGTGAGGAATGCACGAATACGTAAACCACGGAATGAAGTTGTGGAAAGAAAGGGACTTCGATGTTCTATAAACACGATGACGGCAGATATAAGCAGCCCCTGAAAGGCATCAAACTCAAGACCTTGGTCTATGGCGACAAGACGCTTTTCACCGAATTTCGACTGGAAAAGGGGAGTCGGCTGCCCCTGCATGCCCACCCTCACGAACAGACCGGGTATCTCATTTCAGGTAAAATCCAGCTTTCCATCGGGGAGGATACTTTTGAGGTGGAACCCGGCGACAGCTGGTGCATCCCCGGCGATGTTGAACATCGGGCGGTAATTCTCGCAGACTCTGTTGCCATAGAAGTCTTCTCACCGGTGCGAGAAGATTATTTACCCGATGAATCGGCCTGAGCCATGGACAACCTGGGTTTGCCTTCCCCTTCGCCGCTCCTTTGCCTCCCGATTGCGACACAATTATTTAACATGGTTCATCCCACCGTATTGTGCGGGCAAAGTAAGAATCCCAAAGCGCATTGGAGGCATCGAATTCAGGCGGAGGAGGCGTTATCTAGGAGTCACCGGGAGTTACAGTAGATCGCCCAGCGGCTCGAATAATCCAGGAAGATGCTGCAAATGGTTCTGGAATCGATACCCGTCAGGGTTTTCTGGAAGATCAGGGACCTGCGTTATTTGGGTGGCAATACCCTTGTATGCTTCAGGAAGGGATGGCAAATCACGGGTTCGTTGTCAATTTGGGTTCTCACCTGTGATGGGATCATGTTGCCGAATCGTAAAAATCTTTGTGCTTCCAANATATTTTCCGTAGATTTCTTCACTGAAAGGACGCGGATACTCGCCTCGCATCCAACGATAATTACCAATCAAGTATGCCGCCTCATCAACCCGATCAACAAATCTAATTCGGGAAGCATCCGTTTTTGAAAGCCAAATGGTATTCAACATCAGGGGAAGTGACCCCTTCAAAATCCTCAATTCTCCAGGCACGTGTTTTGTCAGGATTTGCAGCGCCTCCCTGTATCCAAGGCCCCAGTAATCCATTTCAAACTCATGGTTGTGGCCTTCCTGTTTTCCAACTGCCAGTTCGCTCATAATGTTGAAGTAAAGATTTTGATAGGGATGAAGTTTTATCAAGACATATGAATAATAAACAATGAAAATAACACTGGTTGTATATATAAGTATGCTGGCAAGTTCTTTGTTTCTGTCAGCTATATATTTATAAACTCCATGGACTCCGACTAATGCGAAAAGAACAAGAGCAGGGTAAATGAAAAAATGGTGTCTCCATTCATCAAACAGAATCGATCCCATTACAACAGGCACAATAAGTGGTATTATCAGCCACAAAAATAGTGACAAAGTCTTCTGATCGTTAATGATGCACAGAAATGGATTTTTGGCAAACTGAATGGACTTAATCGAAATTCCAACGAAGGAGAATAATAGTATCAAAGGTGGGGTGGTTATTGCGATCCAAACTAAATTATAATGCCATGGCAACTTATCCGAAGGAATCAATTTACCAAAGTAAAGAACCGTACCGTGCCAATCAATATGGCTCATGGATTGAAATGCCCAAACGAAATGATTGAAGGGAGCGCCCCAAAGGAAAGGCCACATCAAAATGATAAAAACACCGCAACAAATCAAATAAACCCCAAGAGTATAGAAATCCTTACAAAGATTTCGAAAAGTAGTTCCGCTTTTCAGCCAACTGGTTGAAAATGAAAAACCGGTTATTGCGGGAATCAAAATGCCGGCAATTCTAATATCAATACTAAATGCCGATGCCGCAGCATGGAGAACCGACCAGCTTAACGAACGCTTGTCTAAAAATTTAAACATCGAATAGAGTGAAATAATCCAGGCTGAAAGAAATGGAATATCATTGAAATTATGAAAAGAATGATTAAAAATGCGCGGGTGTAGAGCAAGAAATGCAATTCCAATAAAGGCAAGTATTCTATTGTTAAAATAGTCCTTACAGAGTAAATAGAATATAATTAGAGATATAAAGAAGAATATGAATGTTGAGGTGTGAAACATCAGATGCACTTTATCACTATCCGACTGATAAGAAATACCAAACGATTTCTCCAGAAGTGCTAAAATTAAAACAAAGGCTGTTCCATGATCGTTCTGGGTTGCAACCGGTTCCGCAATCTTTCCTTGTCCCCAATATTCCTGTGCGATTCTGATTGAATCAACACCCAAAAACCTGTTGTTGGTTTCATCCCAGCTGCAGCCAAAATCCTTAACAACAATTAATCCTGCAGTTAGATAGAAGAGAAAAAATGCATAAATGCAGCAAATTGTAACAGTCTCATGTTTAAGAAAGGCTTTTTTAAAGTTCAGTTTAATCCCTTTCTTTGCCTCTTCCCAACCATCATGACCCGGCGGGTCACAACAAAGCATGAAATCCCTCCTTCGTCATTCCAACATGCTTCTAGCTGGAATCCAGTTTTTTTGAAGTCCTGGACCCTGGCCAGAGCCTGTCCCCCAGGCTTCAAGCGGGGAGCATGCCGGGGTGACGGGTTGTGGGAATTTGAGAAACAATTTTCAGCAGTTACATTAAAGCCATAGCATCTCGGACCGAAACGGACCAAATCGTAGCCTTGCATGCTCTCGAAGGTTTACTGTAAATCTTTACCTGGACTGGCTCTGTTTGGCTACTGTTTTTCCCTTATACACCCATAGGGACATTACCCGGCCTCAAGGCAAAAGACAATCTCAGTCCCACGGTGAGTCTGCTCTGGCGTTTCAGAGTATTACATGTCCCACCGATTATGGACGGACCCACCATTTCGGCAGGAGCGGACCCACCCCAAAGTAGCATTATTTTCTTTTCGGTCGTCTCACCACCATTCCAGGGTCAGACAACGACTCTATGGCAATCTCATCTGGGACTTGAGTTCAAGATATCTTCAGCGGAGTGCGGATCCAGAGGGGAAAAGAGAAGTTTCATTCTTTATCAGGCGGGTTCAATAACCGGTGTTGGGATCAGCGACAGCAACGACCTGGTATGTCCAACTCTCGCCGTTCCATGGGTCCGCAGTTGATTGGCGGTGACAATGGGCTGTACGGTTCCAGCGCAAATGTCACCGTACTCTGAAGGGCTCGGAGCGATCCTGCCTTTTGTGTTTCAATCCTTTGAGGTAAAAAAGTGGGACCAGGCTGGGACTGAAATGGAGCAAAATTAAAAAGCGGGCAAATGTTTAACCCGCGAAGCTGTTGAATTCATGGAGCCGGCGATGGGATTCGAACCAGCGACCTGCTGATTACGAATCACTTTCAACTAGTTTGTCTGCCTTTAGATAATTTAATATTTCGTTTGATATATCAACAGGTTCAAAATAATCTGTCCCTTACGGTTTAACCTGGTTTTTGACCCTTTTTTCATTTTTCGCGTACGTTATGCGTACGTTGGAAAGGAGAAACATGGCGATTCAGATTTACTGCCTGGGCTGCCGCACATCCAACCTGCTTGATGCTGACGAGTGCAAGAAATGCGGAGGTGCCTTTACTAAAAAGCGCAACGATATGTGGAAATACCGGGTCGACGTGACTGTCAAAGGTACGCGGATCACTCGAATGGCAGACAATTTGACCCTCGCCAGGGAGGTTGAAGCGACCACCAAAAGTGACCTTCTCCGGGACGAGTATGATGTCACTGTCCACAAGAGAAAGAATGTCGTTACTTTGGGGGATGTGTGGAGTAAGTACGAAGAATGGGCCAAGCTACACAAAAAGACTTGGCGTGACGATTATTACCATTACCACGCGCACTTAGAGGCCCGTTTTGGAGGCAAACCATTGGAGAGCATCACTTCCTTCGACCTGGAGAAGATGAAGAGCGATCTCAAGAAGGGGACGAACAAGCACGGCAAACCCTTCAAAGCGGCCACAATCAAACACCAACTCGTCCTGGTCCGGCGTCTGTTCAACCTTGCTGTCAAGTGGGGGATGTATCAGGGGCCTAACCCGGCCACCGCCGTTGAGATGCCCCATGTGGACAACCAGGTTACGGAGTACATGCGCGATGATGAACTTTCCCGGCTTCTTGAGGTATTGGACAACTGGCCTTTTGACGACTCAGCGCATTTTATCAAATTCGCCTTATTCACCGGCATGAGGCGCGGGGAGCTCTTCAAGATGCAATGGGAACACATAGACTTCGACCGGGGCATGATTACCCTGCTAGATCCGAAGGGAGAGAAGACCGTCACCGTACCAGTGAGCCAGCAGGCGCTTGATGTGCTTCGGGGTTTGAACCGGACCTCTGATTTCTGTTTTCCTGGCAAAGGGGGTAAGCAGCGCACCGATTTCAAGGGACCGTGGCTAAAGATTAGAAAGGCCGCTGAATTGCCGGAGAACTACCGCTTTCATGGAATCCGTCACCATTTCGCAAGTACACTCATCAGTAATGGCGTTGACCTGGCCGTGGTGGGTAAGCTGCTCAGTCACAAGCAAGCTCAAACGACCATGAGATATGCTCACCTTCAACCCGGCGCATTGCAAGCGGCGGCGGTTAAGTCCGGCGAGTTGCTGCAACCGAAGAAGCATGAAAGCAAAGTGGTGAGGCTGGCAAAGTGAAGGTCCGGGAAGTTCTTGAGCTTTTGATTGGCTATGGCTGGTACCTCGTGAACCAGGAGGGAAGCCACCGGCAATTCAAACACCCTCACAAGAAGGGGCGCGTGATGGTCGCCGGACACCCGAATCATGACCTGGCTCGGGAACGCTCAACAACATTTTGAAGCAGGCCGGGATGAAAAAGGAGAACTGACAATGGAATATCTCGTGGTGATCGAAAAGGCGGAGAACAACTACTCTGCATCTCTTCCCGACTTGCCGGGCTGCGTGGCTACCGGCGAAACACCGGAAGAGGTTGTAAGTGCAATCAAAAAAGCCGTGCAGGTGCACCTTCAAGGCATGCGAGAGGACGGTATGACTGTTCCTCGTTCTTCTGCAAGGGCCGATTATCTGCAAATTGAACAAGCCGTTTAACCGTCTTCCACGGGATAGGGTCGCTCCCGACAAGGCCGGACATCCTGGCCGGCTTTCCCTTGGAGATCTACCGGGGCGCTGCAGGAGGCGCAATATGACAAAGTGGATTACGGGACAGGAACTAAGAAGGCGGTGGTCTATTTCAGCATTCCAATTGATTGAATATGTGAAGAGTGGTCTTCAGCCACATAATGAAGTCTCTGGTATCATAATCCCGGTCTGTCACAGTACGCCGAGTGACATGACGGAAAGGATTTCATGGTGGGAAGAAAAGAACGGCACTCAAGAAGGTAGAGAAGTATGGGAATGCTGTTTCGCTCTTATGAATGAGGTGATGGATATAAAAACAAGAAAGCTATTTTATAGGACTCTTGTGGAGACTGCTTATTATATGATCCATGATGTCGAAAGAACTGAGAGGCAATTTGGCCTGCAAACTCAGGAATCTCATCAAGAGAGTGGAAACGAAAAGGATCGAGAGGAAAGTGAGAAGTCGTCTCCTGGGCATGGCAGGCAGGGACTAGGTCCAAAGGAGGATAAAAAAATGGCCTGTTTCATACGGAACAAGCTATCAGAGTAATCCAGTCGAAATACTTTGAAGAGCGAAAGGCTTTTGAGAGTTTTGCAAAAAATCAATGGAAAAAGACGCCACCTCCCACTGTAGCCGAGACGATACGTGCGGCAAAGAAAAAATATCCGATGCTTAAAGAAGTTCCTGACAAAAGAATGCGGGACTGGGTCTATAGGAAACATCCCCATTTCGAGGCCAATCAGACCATTACCTCTTAGTATGCCCAACGAATGCCCGATACTCACCGAGTTGAACGGGCATGAATTTGTTTTGGTTGCTAATGTCCTCGACCACCCTCCTTTCTTGAACACCTTGATACCCAACCTATACCCGACCAATACCCACTGATATTCTCAGTCAAAAAGAGTCCATTTATAGTCTGCTCCGACACTAACCATCCAACTATGGAAAGGATCAGGCTATGAAAAATCTATTGCGAATTTGTAAAGTGAACAGCGTTTCCGGTTTCCCACTGCGGGCTTCGACGCTCTATAAGTGGGTGCACTGCCGGAAACACCCAGAGTTGTTCGTCCGGCTCGGGGGCGCGGTCTTCGTTAATCTGACAGAACTCGATAAGCTCATCAGGAAGGGAGGCTCTAGATAATGAATTTCACAGTCAGTATCGCAGAAACGGGTCAAATCATTGACATCAAAATCATCACAGACACAAAGGAAGATCAGCAGATCGTTGATCGCATTGTTGATCAATTTATAAAATGGTACAGCCAGAATCGCGGACAAAGCTACGCGGGAATTTTTCCCAGGTGTCGGCGGAGCTGAGAGAGTGGAAAAATTCAACTCCGAGCAGAGCTCACGGGACATAGACCAGCGTCTCCAAATTGAGCAGACACTGGCATTCTACCATCCCAATGGGAACCTCTTCGAGGTATGCGGAATCGGTAATGGGCGGTCCTCAAAAGCAATTGAAGGTGGGTTTTTTAACGACCACCTAAAAGCTGTTGATGCCGCCCTGAATCTCACCAAAAGATACCATGGGGTTTATGTAACGATCAATCCTGTTCAGGTCGAGCTGTTGGGGCGGGCCGACAACCATACCAAAGCAGGCCTGCTTCGGACGCAAGATAGAAATGTACTGACTTTCCAGAAACTGCTGGTAGACGTGGATCCCGTGCGACCGTCTGGCGTCAGCAGCACTGATGCCGAGCATGACGCAGCGCTTGCCCTTTGCCAGAAGATCCGGGCCGACTTGTTGGGCGCCGGATGGCCTGAGCCTCTGGTGGCGGATTCCGGCAATGGGGGTCATCTCGTCTACTGTATGGACATAGTGCCGATCATCCCTGAGAACGGTGACTTGCTTAAACTATGCCTCCGAGCTCTTGCTTCCCGATATAACAGCGTTGGTGATCTTGCACAGAGGGTAGACACGACAGTCGCTAACGCAGGACGAATCAGCAAGATTTACGGAACATGGGCAGGTAAAGGCAAGTCCACTCCGGATCGACCTCATCGGATGGCGAGAATTATTGCCCTGCCGGAAACGCCAGCAACCGTGAGCCTTGAACTAGTCCGGGAGTTAGCCTCCACCGTAGAGAATTACAGATCGGGACAACCAGCTCAAAGCCGCGGGATGGGCACCAGTCTTTTCGACCTGGCCGGGTATCTCGATCACTACTCGGTTCCGATCAAGAAGGTCAAGGAACAGGAGGGGTTTAGGCTTCACGTCCTGGAGACCTGCCTTTTCGATGCATCTCACTCCGGCGGTGAGGCATCGATCGGTCAGGCTTCCGATGGCAAGCTCTTCTATCAGTGTTTCCACAACTCCTGCAAAGAAAGGACCTGGTCAGATGCCCGGGCAGTGATCAGTGGCCTCGACAAGTTACATCAATGGACGAGTGATCTTGAACCTAATAGGAATATGTATAAGAACAGGCTGGAAAATGGGGTTCCGAACGAACCCCCAAAAGTCCAAGTGCTTGAAAATAAAATGAAAGCACCTTGTGAACAACGTGAACAGGGTGTGAACAACTGTGAACAACCCGTGAACAACGGTGAACAAGGCGAAGGACAGGCCAACAATCCCAAAGATATTCAATACTTATTAAGAGAGCATGGCATTGATGAGCAAAAAGCACTCCATCTCTCTGAAATTGCAACTAAAACGGCTGAAAGGGAGTTTGACAATGCATACCTCGAAGAGCTCTGTTCACACCTGGTTCACACGTTGTCCACACAGCGTTCACCTTGTTCACGCTGTTCACAGGAAAAGTCATCCGACACTTCCGGCTTAATAAGAACCTGGGTTACATCCGCTGAAGGGATCTTCCAGATAGAAACAATGTTCAGGGAACTCGGCATCACTGAGCGGAGAGCCAAACAGTCAGCGAGTATGACTTTAATCCGTCTCAAGCAAGAAGGGGTTATCGAGCGTTACGGGGAGAAGCGCGGCCAATACCGGCTGATTGAAGTGGCGTGTTCGGCGATCGACTGGAAGAGCGCCGACAACTCCTACGTGGACATCAAATGGCCTTTCCAGATCGAGCAATATGTCAACACCATGCCGGGGAATGTCATTGTTGTAGCGGGAGAAGCAAACGCAGGGAAGACCGCCTTCCTGCTGAACGTGGTCGAAATAAACATGCACTATTTTGAAATGCATTATTTTTCCTCAGAAATGGGGCCGAGCGAACTCAGAGAGCGACTATCCCACTTCCAGCCCAAGCGAGCACTTGATGATTGGAGATTCCATGCTTGGGAACGGAGTTCGAACTTTGGTGACGTGATAAAGCCTGGCAAGGGGATAATTAACGTTATCGACTTTCTCGAAGTGCACAAGGACTACTGGGAAGTAGGAGGTATGATCAAGGAAATCCACGACAAGCTCGATGGCGCCACAGCCATCATCGCGCTCCAGAAGAACCCGGGCAGCGATGTCGGCCTCGGAGGGGCTCGTGGCCTTGAAAAACCAAGGCTTTACCTCAGCATGTCAAACAATGGGGTCTGTAAAATCGTCAAAGCTAAGAATTGGCGAACATCAGAGAATCCGAACCGGATGCAGTGTTGTTACAAGCTGGTGCAGGGGTGTCACTTCTACGTGACAAAGGATTGGCACCGAAAGGGACGGTGATGGCCCAGACTATTTTGTCACCGTCATCGATTGAACCGCGATGATTTGAAACCGAAAGCTTATATGCGGAAATCCCGACCGCCATCGGAAAACAAGTTGCAGCGACATCGCAGTCATTGGCCAGTGGGAAGGTGGAGAAGAAACAGAGTCCCGATTCTACCCCTCATCCCCACATAACTCACAACATGATTAACCACTTTGCTTACAAGGAGCGACAATGCTGACTGACCACCGTGCTCTCATGTTATCCGCCGAATCTGAAAAAGGGCGCATCCGACAATTCCGGTTCATGGGATTGCCGGAGGATCTTCAAAGCGAGCTCATTGACCTTATCGATCGGCGGGAAGTCTCGTTCAGGCAGGCAGCGCAATTCTCTGCAGACCACGGATTCTCCATAAACCGGGAATCCGTCCGGTCTTACTACAAAGCGCTGACCATGGAGCGCCGGACATATGAATTGAAATGCTCGATGGGTTCAGCGGTGCGGGCCTTCGAAGATGTCCCGACAGCACAAAGCCTGCAGGCGCTCCTGCATGTGCTGGCATCCGCATTGGCCCGGAGCTTCACGGAAAGCAGCGTGCCACTCAAGGACGTCGATGTTTCCAAGCTCATCTCTGTCTTGATCACAGCGACTGCAACGAAGAAGGGTGAAGGCGAGCGGAAGGAGGACAAGACGCCGGACTAGGAGGAAATGAGAAAGCGGATCCGAGAGATTTACGGACTGCAGTAGTGTTTGCCGGCCTCAAAAAAGGTGCCTGGATTCTTGCAGTTCTTATGGACGCCGGACATTGTGGGTCCGGTATAATAAGAAGTGGCACAATCGGACCCGCGTTGAATTGCTTTCTGCCGGGAGGTTCGCAATGACAGCATCTCAAATGAAGAGTGCTCTTCCAATGGGGTTGTCCGGACTCATGAGTCGGGAACCGGACCATCATTGGATGTCGTCCCGTTCAAGAGTCCGGACCCAGTAAATTATCGCCACTTCTTGCGACGGCTGGTTTGACCTTGGGGCACATATGAAAAGCAGGTGTTGATAGGTTTCTCAGGTTTTCGGAGTCAACACAGAGGAGAGCTATTTTGAGTTGACCGGACCCCGAAAAATTGGTCCGTATGGTGAAATAGATTTACGGTTGGACCCATTCTCGGCAGCCCTTCACAGCGTGTGATCACTCATATGCTGTGACCAGATTGAAGAACCTAACGCACACAACTGCTCCCCCGGCCATGGCTGAATCCCGGAGAATGTCGCAGGGGAAGGGTCTCTTGCGGCCAATAGCGAGGATATCTCGTTCCAGTACCAGACAAGAGGTCAGGAAGGGAAGGACGCCATGCCCTTCCTTCCCGATGAGTGCACAGTACTCAATCAGACAGGGCTTTCCTGTGAGCGGCTTCGGCGCGGAGCTTGTTCTCCTCCGCTTTGTCTGCCGCCTTCATTTCCTTCAGGTCAATGGTGACTTTGTCGATCTTGCCGGTGAATCTTTAGGGCGCAGGAATCCCATAGGTCTCAACGACCGGCGTTTCTCCATCTTCACCAACATCGGCGCCTTCATCTCCCGAGAACATCAGGGCTTGGGTTCGTTCGACCCTTCCCTGAGCCGTTTGTTTTCCATTGACGAAAAGCGTCCCCGTCCCTCCCTTGCCCAAACCGTCTCCGTCATGGGCAAACTCGAAGCGGATCGTTGCCCTTCCGGCCGGTAAAGGCTGATTGGCTGATATGGTGTAACGCCCCAACCCCAGCCAGTTGTAAGTGTACACCGGCTTACCGTCCTTCATGTACAGGCTCCAGTCGCCGAAGCGACCGGCCTGGGCAAGTATTACCCCCTTTGCGCCGCCCTTCGGAACGTCTATGTCGGCAGTGATCGTGTATGACCGGTTCTTCATGTTTATAAACACATTCTCCGACATCCCCGTCATCCCCTCGTAGACAGTCAGCGACGTCCGGCCCGCCATCAGATCGGGCCGCCCCGCGATAGCCGGATCTAGTCGCTCGATGCCGCGATCATCTATGGGCAGCACGCTGTACTTGACGGCTTCCTTTATGAATAGTACCTGCATTTCCTTGAGCTTTTCGGGGTTTTTAGAGGCCAGGTCGTTAGTCAGACTGAAATCCGTTCGGGTGTCGTAAAGCTCCCACTTGTCGTTTTCCAGGGTCGCCCGCGGCTTGGGTTCCCACGGCGCCTTGTGAACCGTACCGGCCAACCAGCCTTCACTGTAGACAGCCCGGTTGCCGAAAATCTCGAAGTATTGCGTCAGGTGGCGGTCTTTGGCCTTCGCATCATCTAATGTGTACAGCATGCTCACGCCCTCTATAGGAGCCTGGGTGATTCCGTTGACCGCTTTGGGCTCGGGCAACCCAGCTGCTTCCAGAATTGTCGGAGCGATGTCGATAACGTGGTGCCATTCTGAGCGCACCTCGTTTCTCGCCTCAAAACCCTTGGGCCAGTGAATGACCATCCCGTTTCGGGTGCCGCCGTAGCTCGATGCGATCTGCTTCGTCCAGGTAAAAGGCGTATCTCCCGCCACGGCCCATCCTGCAGCGTAGTGACCGTAGGTCGTCGGTCCGCCCAATTCATCGTAATGCTTCATTACATCCTGGATTGTTTCGTTCACACCGTTGAAATAGGTCATTTCGTTGAAGAGACCGTTCATTCCCCCCTCGGCGCTCGCACCGTTGTCGCCCACAATGTAGAAGATTAGCGTATTGTCCAACTGTCCCATTTCCTCAATGGCCTTGACCAGCCTTCCTATTTCGGTATCGGTATATTCCCCGAATCCGGCGAACACCTCCATCTGGCGGGCAAACAACTTTTTCTCGTCGGCACTCAGCTTGTCCCAATCCTTTATGGCTTCAGGCTTGGGTGCCAGCTTTGTGTCTGCCGGGACCACACCCAGCCTTTTCTGACGGGCTAAGGTCTCTTCGCGCAGCTTGTCCCACCCTTGATCGAATTTGCCCTTGTATTTGACGATCCATTCCTTCGGCACGTGGTGCGGCGCATGGGTGGCGCCGGGAGCGAAGTAGATAAAGAACGGCTTGTCCGGCGTGAGCGCTTTCTCGTACCGCATCCAGTTGATCGCCTGGTTGGTCATGTCGGTCATGAAGTGGTAGTTGGACTCATTTGGCACCTCGATCTTGGTCATGCCGTCGTAGATCGCCGGCGCCCACTGGTTCGTCTCCCCACCCATGAACCCGTAAAACTTATCGAAACCGGACCGGGTCGGCCAGCGGTCGGTAGGACCCGAAGGACTAACCTCCCAGGCGGCGGTCTCGTGACTCTTCCCGAAGGCAGCCGTAGCATAACCGTTGTAGCGCAGCATCGTCGCCAGCGGGGCTACACTCTCGGGACGCTGCCCGGTGTTTCCCGGAAAGGCCGTCGCGGTCTCCATGATCGAGCCCGTATTCCCCATGTGATGGTTGCGGCCGGTGAGCAGCGCCATGCGGGTGGGCGAGCACAGGGCAGTGGTGTGGAAGTTGTTGTACCGAACTCCGTTGTTGGCCAGGCGTTCCACTGTCGGCATGTTGATGGGGCCGCCGAAGGTGCTGGACTGACCGAAACCCATGTCATCGATCAGCACGATGAGCACGTTCGGGGCCCCCGCCGGCGCCTTTACCTCAAACCGCGGCGGCGGTGGCGGGGCATTCCGAACATCGAGCACGGTGCTATGCTGGTACTGGGGTTCCGGGATCGGCAGCGTGGTGCGGTCCAGTCCCGACTGCGCCGTGGCTGTCGCCGCGCACACTGCGGCCATGACTGCAATGGTACAAGCCCAAAATAGCCGAGAGAAAGGTTTTTGTCTTCATGTAGTAATCCTTTCGTACCATCGAATTACTCGATGTCCAGGCCGGTGACCGGACTCACATCTGTCAGTATTACCCGGTCAGGCCGTTCGGCCGGCTACTGCTTTTCGCCGAACACAGTCGCCGCTGTCTTGACGGCTTCCATTGCGGCAGGGAAACCGGCGTGCACGGCCATTTGCAGAATAATCTCTAAGATTTCGTCACGGGTGCAGCCGACGTTCAGCGCTCCTCGGATATGTTCCTTCAACTCGGCCTGCGGGTAGCCGAGGACGGTAAGGGCTGCGACCGTAAGCATCTCCCTCGTCTTCAAATCCAGACCGGGGCGGGGGTAGATGTCCGCAAACGGGAATTCGACGAGGCAACGCGCCAGATCGGGACTGGTTGAGGCGAGATCCTTCAACGCGGATTCGATCCCCGGTCCGAAAATGGCTCGCATACTGTCAAGCCCACGGTGGTATCGAGACTCTTCTGATGGCATACCCAGCTACCTCCTATGCAATGGGTTCGGGGCTACCCGTGGTACTTCCTCAACGGCTCGCGCACTGGCCAGCGGCTCGGTAGCAGCTTGCCCGCCGGTTCGGCGAAACGGCAGTGGAGGGTCCCGAGTTGCTCGAGAGTGATCTGAATCTCGGCGCCAGGGTCGATGAAGTCGTCGTGGTCAAGGCCGGTACAGTCGGGGATGGTGCC
>JGI20214J51088_10000563_pt1 | contig 25623 bp, 23 predicted proteins | sample WetSurMetagenome_FD_51088 | JGI IMG/M metagenome (IMG submission 51088) | reverse complement strand
TGCGCATCACCTGGCGCGCGGTGTTGTCGGCGGGTGCACCGGCATCGCCTCGCGCGTCGCGCGCCGGAGGCACCAGGATGTCGAGCACGCGCTCCTCGGCGGCGTCCTCGGCGAGCGCGCGCTTGGTGCGCATCTGGCGCTCGCGTTCCTGCTTGACGGCGACCTCGACCAGGTCGCGCACGATGGTGTCGACGTCCTTGCCGACGTAGCCGACCTCGGTGAACTTGGTCGCCTCGACCTTGACGAACGGCGCGCCCGCGAGCCGCGCGAGCCGGCGTGCGATCTCTGTCTTGCCGACGCCGGTCGGGCCGATCATCAGGATGTTCTTTGGCGTGATCTCGTGGCGCAGCGCGACGTCGACCTGCTGGCGCCGCCAGCGGTTGCGCAGCGCGATCGCGACCGCGCGCTTGGCGTCCCTCTGACCGACGATGTGGCGATCGAGCTCGGAGACGATTTCCTGCGGCGTCATCTGCATCGCGTCAACCCAGGGTTTCGATCGTGTGGTGCTGGTTGGTGTAGATGCACAGGTCGCCGGCGATCTCGAGCGAACGCTTGACGATCTGCGCCGGCGTCATCTCGGTGTGCTCGAGCAGTGCGCGCGCCGCAGCCTGCGCGTAGGCGCCGCCGGAGCCGATCGCCACGATGCCCTGTTCGGGCTCGAGCACGTCGCCGTTGCCGGTGATGATCAGCGAGGCGTCCTTGTCGGCGACCGCGAGCATCGCCTCGAGCCGACGCAGCACGCGGTCGGTGCGCCAGTCGCGGGTCAGCTCGATCGCTGCGCGCACCAGATGGCCCTGGTGTTTCTCGAGCTTGGCCTCGAAGCGCTCGAACAGCGTGAACGCGTCGGCGGTGGCGCCGGCGAACCCCGCCAGCACCTGCTCGCGGTAGAGCTTGCGCACCTTCTTCGCGCTCGCCTTGACGACGATGTTGCCGAGTGTGACCTGGCCGTCGCCGCCAAGGGCGACGAGTGCGCCGCGACGCACGCTGAGGATGGTCGTGCCGTGAAAGCTTTCCATGGAGGGCCTGCAGGTGGGGCCAAGCGAGCCGGCTTCAAGACCGGTGCGCGCGCAGCCGGGGCTTCAAACCTTTCGGACCTGGACCCGGGCGTGCTCGTTGATGCCCATCGCGCCGAAGAACAGCGCGACCAGACGGTGCGCGTCGACGAACTGCACCGTGCGGCCCTCGTTGCGCTTGGCGAGCACCCAGTTCAGCAGGTCGCCGGCGGCGATGAAGTCGACCCGGATCAGGCGCGCGCAGGCGACGTCGACGATCGGCGCGCTGCCCAGCTCGGTGTCGATCCGGGCCAGCGTCTGACCGATGTCGCCGACGAGCTGGCCCGACAGCTCGACGTGCGCCTGCTCGATCTGACCCACCGACTCGTCGGCGAGGCCGGACTCGAGGAAGCTGGTCGAGACCTCGCTGACCATCGACAGCGGCGGCGTGCGCGTCGACAGACCGGAACTGCTGACGCGCACCTTGCAGCGCGCCGGCTCCCAGGATGGCGGCGAAACCTCGTAGGTGACGCAGTAGTCGATCGCGGCCTCGTCGAACTGGTCGGCGCGGTTCGCGAGCCGCAGCGCGTCGAGCCGGGTGAGCCAGAATGCCGGGTCGGCGTCGCGCACACCGGTCGGCGCCGCTTCGGCGAGCACTGTGAAGAGATGGTTGCCGCCGATCCAGCGCATCTCGAGCGCCTGCCCGGCCCAGAGCCGGAACAGTGTCGACAACTGCATCGCGGCCTCGGGCTCGATAACCCGCAGCGCGCTCCAGTCGAAAACCCAGGGCAGCGGCATCTGCAGCGTCTGCGAGCGCAGCCGCGCGACCGCGTCGATGTCGAGCAGCTCGGGGCAGACCCAGCCGACGTCGCCACTGATGCGCGCCGAGACCGACGAGTCCTTCGTGCGCGGGCGCTCCTCGGCGGCCGCATCGGCGACCAGCTTGGGCAGCGAATACCACTGNGGTGCCGACCAGCCGAACTGCTGTGCGTACTCGGTGGCCAGCGATTCGAAGCGCAGCTGCTGGCCGGTGGCACGGTAGAGGTCGAACAGCACGAGCCAGGTCTCCGCGTGCTGCGCGCGCGTACCGCCGCTGCCGGTGATCTGCTGCAATGCGTGCTCGCATTGCGTAAAGTCGGCGTTCGCGAACGCGATCACCGGTTCGTCGAGTTCGGGGTCGTGCACAACCTCGCTGACCTCGACCGCGAACGGGTCGCCGAAGTCGCCCTCGGGGCCGGTCGCGGCGGGCAGCGTCATCGGCTGCATCGCTGCCAGCGGCGGCAGGCCCGGTGACATCTGCACCGGCGCCGGAGCGGCCGACGCCGGCAACTCGAAGTCGGGCAGCGGCGGCAGCGGCGGCAGGCGCTCGCCGTCGTCGAGCGAAAACTCGGGCAGCGGCTGGACCTGCAGCGGTGCCGGCGCGCTGCGCGCACCGAGGCCGCTGCCCGGGCGGCGAGTCGACGGCACGAAACCATCGCCGACCATCTGCTGCTCGATCTCGTCGATCTTGGCCTTGACGCCGCTGTCGGCGCGTGCGGTGTTGCTGTCGGGCAGCCGCGCCTCGGAATCGTCCAGCCGCGACGAGCCGCCGAGTGCGGCCAGCTGCTCCGGCGACAGGCCCTCGCGCCGCACCTTGCGCAGCATGTCGAACTCGCGCTTGCGCACGAAGTCGTTGCGCCGCTTGCGCTCGATCATCGCCTTCAGCTCGGACTTCTCGATCTCGAGCTCGCGCGTGTCCTCCTGGCGCGAATTCAGGTCGGTCCAGTCGGTGGCCGGGTTCGCGACGAACCGCACGACCTTCTTGAAGAAGCTCTCGTTGTCCTTCGCGTCAGCCATCAGGCGCATTCGGTCGGTGCGACCGCCATCGGTGGTGGGCAACGGCCGGACCCGAGCGACCGCCGCGGAGCCGGCTGTGCCGCTCCGCAAGCGTGCGCGTCGCGCCGCGCCAGGAGCCCCGTCTCGGCCCCTCGCCAGGCGCGAAAGGTCCACCGGGCCTCGCGTGTCCGGGCTCGGCCCCCCCGGGAGGGGGCGCCGACGGCGCTACGGGGGCGAGCCACTTCAGTCGCCGAACATCTTCTGCTTCATCTCGCGGCGCTGCTGCGCTTCCAGCGACAGGGTCGCGGTGGGCCGGGCGAGCAGCCGGGCCAGGCCGATCGGCTCGCCGGTCTCGTCGCAGTAGCCGTATTCGCCGCTCTCCAGCCGCGCCAGCGACTGCGCGATCTTCTTCAGCAGCTTGCGCTCGCGGTCGCGCGTGCGCAGCTCGAGCGCATGCTCTTCCTCGATCGTCGCGCGGTCGGCCGGGTCCGGCACGATCGACGTGTCCTCGCGCAGATGCTCGGTGGTCTCGCCGGCGTTGGACAGCAGGTCGTCCTTCTGCGCCTGCAGCCGGGCGCGGAAGAAGTCGATCTGCTTGTCGTTCATGTACTCGCTGTCCGGCATCGCCAGCAGCTCGGGCTCGCTGAGCGCGCGGCCGGCCTTGGTCTTCCAGGCATTGGCGAGTTTCGGGTCCGCCTTCGCGGCGGGCTTGGTGACTTCCATGGGCTCGTTCAAGGGCTTGACGCTGGGGCGGGCCGGCGCAAAGCGGTCGGTGAAGCGGTTGCCGGCGGGTGCCGGGGCCGGCGTCGGTTCAGGGGCGGCGTGCCGGACGGCCGCCTTCGGGGTCGCGGCGGACCGGACCGGTTTGGTCGCGGTCTTGCTGACAGCCGCTGTCTTGGCTGGAGGCTTGCTCAAGGGGGTCTCCTCGCCTTCTTCGTCGACGCACTGCGTCAGTTATACCCGTTGCCGGGCGGCCGGTGCTCGTTCGGGACGGGGTGCCGACGACAGAGCGCGGCATTGTAGCGACGCGTCACACTTTGGGTGCAGAGCGGCGCCTGTCCGGCGCGGTCTCAGACGAGACATTGTTCCAACCCCTGCAGTAGCACTTCGCGCGGCAGGTCGATGCCGATGAATACCATCTTGCTGAGCTTTTCCTCGCCCGGCGCCCATTTCGGCCCAAGGTCGCTGCCCATCAGCTGGTGCACGCCCTGGAACACGACCTTGCGGTCGCTGCCCTTCATGTTCAGCACGCCCTTGTAGCGCAGCATCTTCGGCCCGTAGACCTGGACGATCGCACCCAGGAAGTCCTCGAGCTTGGCCGGGCTGAACGCGCGCTTGCTGCGGAAGACGAAGGACTTCACGTCGTCGTCGTGGGCGTGGTGGTGCGGGTGCTCGCAGTGCTCGCCGTGCTCNTGCTCGTCGTGATCGTGGCCGTGGTGCGCGTGATCGTGGTGACCCTGGCCGTCGTCGGCGTTCAGGAATTCGGGGTCGATGTCGAGCTTGGCGTTAAGGTTGAAACCCTTCAGATCGAACACCTGCGCGATCGGCACCTCGCCGAAGTGCACCGCGCGCTGCGGCGCGCGCGGGTTCATGTGCTTGAGGCGGTGCATCAGCGCGTCGACCTCGTCCTTCGCGACGAGGTCGGTCTTGCTGACGAATATCTGATCGGCGAAGCCGACCTGACGCCGCGCCTCCTGGCGCGTGTCGAGCTGGGTCTCGGCGTGCTTGGCGTCGACGAGGGTCAGGATCGAGTCGAGCAGATAGCTCTCGGCGATCTCGTCGTCCATGAAGAAGGTCTGCGCGACCGGGCCCGGGTCGGCCAGGCCGGTGGTCTCGATGACGACGCGCTCGAAATCGAGTTCGCCCTTGCGTCGCCGCTCGGCCAGGTCCGACAGCGTCGAGCGCAGATCCTCGCGGATCGTGCAGCAGACGCAGCCGTTGTTCATCTGGATGACCTGCTCGTTGCGGTCGGCGACGAGGATCTCGTTGTCGATGTTCTCCTCGCCGAACTCGTTCTCGATCACGGCGATCTTCTGGCCGTGGGCCTCGGACAGCACGCGCTTGAGGAGCGTCGTCTTGCCGCTGCCGAGGAAGCCCGTGAGGATGGTGGCTGGGATCAGGGACATGGTGGCTCGAGGCTGCAGGTTGCGGGGCCGCCGCCGGCATCGGCGACGCGGTGCCGGGGCGACCGCTGTATCTGGGGGCGGCGAACTGTGTTGCAAGCCCTCGGGCCTGTCAAGCGCCGGTCGGGCCTGGGGTATTCTTCGTTTCCTCGCCACTGCCGACACCCTTCGTGTCCGACCCTCAGTCTCACCGGTCCGCGCGCGGGCAAGTCACCCCGGGCGCGGACAAGCGATCGCTCTTCGCGCGCTTGGTCGAGTTCGTCTCGCCCGGCCCGGACAGCAAGGACGAACTGATCCGCACGCTCGCCGACGCCGAGCAGCGCGAGCTGATCGAGCCCGAGTCGAGGCTGATGCTCGAGGGCGTGCTGCGCATGGCCGACATGACCGCCGGCGACGTGATGGTCGCCGCGCCGCGCATGGACCTGCTCGAGATCGGTGCCGACTACGACGAGCTGCTGGGCATCGTCATCACTACCGCGCACTCGCGCTTCCCGGTCTACGAGGGCCAGCGCGAGAACGTCATCGGTATCCTGATGGCCAAGGACCTGCTCAAGCTGCAGCGCGCGCCCGAGCTGAACCTGCGCACGCTGCTGCGCCCGGCGGTCTTCGTGCCCGAGAGCAAGCGGCTGAACGAGCTGCTGCGCGACTTCCGCAGCAACCGCAACCACCTCGCGATCGTGATCGACGAGTTCGGCAACACCGCGGGGCTGATCACGATCGAGGACGTGCTCGAGGAGATCGTCGGCGAGATCGAGGACGAATTCGACGANCGCGAGCGCGAGAACGGCATCTACACGCTCGCTGACGGCAGCCAGCGCGTCGCCGGTGACGTCTCGATCGCNGCCGTCAACCAAGCCTTCGCGACCGATCTGCCCACCGAAGGTTTCGACACCATCGGCGGCCTGGTCGCCCATCGGCTCGGCCGCGTGCCGCGGCGCGGTGAAGCAATGGACATCGGGGGCCTGCACTTCGCGGTGATGCTGACACGCGGCGGTGCGGTGCGCTGGTTCCGCGTCGCGCGCACGCCCGCCGACGCCGGCAGCACCGGCGGATGACCGGTGCGCGCGCCCGTGCGGCGCTGGTCGCGTCGCTGGGGGCGCTGCAGACACTGGCCTTCGTCCACACTGCGGCTTGGTGGCTGCCGCTGGCGAGCACTGCGGGACTGGCCGCCCTCGTCGCGCGCGCCGGCGTGCGCCGCGCGGCGCAATACGGCTGGCTATACGGCTGCGCCTGGCTGCTCGCGGGCACCTGGTGGCTGTTCATCAGCATGTACCGCTACGGCGGGCTGCCCGCGCCGCTGGCGGCGGCGGCGGTGTTCGCGCTCGCAGCGGCGCTGGCGCTGTACCCGGCGCTGGCGATGGCGGCGTTCGCACGCTGGCGCTGCGGCCGGCCGCTCGCCGACGCGCTGCTGTTCGCCGCCGTCTGGCTGCTCGCCGAGCTGGCGCGAGGCGTGCTGTTCACCGGCTTCCCGTGGATCGCCAGCGGCTACGCGCAGGTCGACGGCCCGCTCGCCGCGCTCGCGCCCTGGGTCGGCGTCTACGGCATCGGCGCCTGGGGTGCGCTGGCCGCAGCGCTGTTCGCGGCCAGCACGCGCCGGCGATGGTGGCCGGCGCCGGTGGCGCTGGCGCTGCTCGCGCTGCCGGCGCTGGTTGGCCGGGTAGAGTTCTCGCGCCCGGCCGGCTCGATCACCGTCACGCTGCTGCAGACGAACGTCGCGCAGGACGAGAAGTTCGCCGCCGAGCACCTGCCCGAGGCGCTGGCCTGGCTCGGCGACGCGCTGCGGCGCGCGAAGGGCGATCTGGTCGTCGCGCCCGAGACCGCGGAGCCCTTGCTGCCCGAGCAGCTGGCCGACTTCGCGCCCGGCTACTGGGAGGGCTTGCGCGAGCATTTCGCGGCCTCGACGCAGGCGGCGCTGATCGGCGTGCCGCTGGGCAGCTTCGAGGTCGGCTACACCAACTCGGTCGCCGGGCTTTCTGCCGGGCCGCCGTACCGCTACGACAAGTGGCACCTGGTGCCGTTCGGCGAGTTCATCCCCGAGGGCTTCCACTGGTTCACGCAGATGATGAACATCCCGCTCGGCGACTTCGCGCGCGGCGTGCCGAACCCGCCGTCGTTCGCGGTGCGCGGACAGCGTGTGGCGCCCAACATCTGCTACGAGGATCTGTTCGGCGAAGAGCTCGCGAAGCGCTTCGTCGACCCCGCGCTCGCGCCGACACTGTTCGCCAACCTCAGCAACATCGGCTGGTTCGGTGACACGATTGCGATCCCGCAGCACCTGAACATCTCGCGCATGCGCGCGCTCGAGTTCCAGCGCGCGATGATCCGCGCCACCAACACCGGCGCGACGGCGATCATCGACGAGCGCGGCCGAGTCACCGCCGAGCTGGCGCCGATGACGCGCGGCGTGCTCTCCGGGCGCGTCGAGGGCCGCACCGGGACGACGCCCTTCGCGGCCTGGAGTTCGCGCTTCGGACTGTGGCCGCCGTTCGCGGCCGCGCTCGCCGTGCTCGCGCTGTCCGCAATCAGTGCCGGGCGGCGCCGGCCCCGCACCTAAAATCCCGGGCTTTGGCCGGGCGACCTCGATGCTGAGCTTCCAGCAGATCATCCTCAAGCTGCAGTCGTACTGGGCCGCGCAGGGCTGCGCACTGCTCCAGCCCTACGACATGGAAGTCGGCGCCGGCACCAGCCATACCGCGACCTTTCTGCGCGCGCTCGGCCCCGAGCCGTGGAAGGCGGCCTACGTGCAGCCGAGCCGCCGGCCCAAGGACGGCCGCTATGGCGACAACCCGAACCGGCTCCAGCACTACTACCAGTACCAGGTGGTGCTCAAACCCGCGCCGGCGGACATCCTCGAGCTCTACCTCGGCAGCCTCGAGGCGCTGGGCTTCGACCTGCAGGCCAACGACGTGCGTTTCGTCGAAGACGACTGGGAGAACCCGACGCTGGGCTGCTGGGGTCTGGGCTGGGAGGTCTGGCTCAACGGCATGGAGGTGACGCAGTTCACATACTTCCAGCAGGTCGGCGGCATCGACTGCAAGCCGATCACCGGCGAGATCACCTACGGCCTTGAGCGCCTCGCGATGTACATCCAGGGCAAGGAAAGCATCTTCGACCTGGAGTGGGCGCCGGGCATCACGTACCGCGACGTCTACCACCAGAACGAAGTCGAGCAGAGCGCCTACAACTTCGAGCACAGCGATGTCGACTTCTTGCTCACTGCGTTCGCCGCGCACGAGAAGCAATCGAAGCACCTGATGGAACAGCAACTGGCCTTGCCGGCCTATGAACAGCTGCTGAAGGCCGGCCACAGCTTTAACCTGCTCGACGCGCGCGGCGCGATCAGCGTCACCGAGCGCGCCGCCTACATCGGCCGCATCCGCAACCTCGCGCGCGCGGTCGCGCAGAGCTACCTCGACAGCCGCGCACGCCTGGGCTTCCCGATGGCGCCGCGCGACTGGGCCGACGCGGTGAGCGCGCAGCTCGCGAAGAAGGCCGAGCAAGGGGTCGGCGCATGAAGAACCTTCTCGTCGAACTGTTCGTCGAGGAACTGCCGCCGAAGGCGCTGAAGGCGTTCGGCGAGGCCTTCGGCGCGACGCTGCTGCACGGCCTGCGCGCGCAGGGCCTGGCCGGCGCGCATTCGGCCCTGAACACCTTCGCGTCGCCGCGCCGGCTTGCTGCGCACGCGAGCCATGTGCTCGCCGTCGCGCCGGACAAGGCGGTGTCGGTCAAGCTGATGCCGGTCTCGGTCGGGTTGGACGCTGCCGGCGCGCCGACGCCCGCGCTGCTGAAGAAGCTCGCGAGCATGGGTGCCGACGCCGCGGTGGTGCCGACGCTGGCGCGCCAGGGTGAAGGCAAGGCAGAGACGCTGGTCCTCGAGAGCCTTGTCGCGGGCGCGACGCTGGCCGAGGGTCTGCAGCTGGCGCTCGACGAGGCAATCGCCAAGCTACCCATTCCCAAGCTGATGAGCTACCAGCTCGCCGACGGCTGGACGACTGTGCACTTCGTGCGCCCGGCGCATGGCCTGGTCGCGCTGCACGGCGCCGACGTGGTGCCGGTGTCGGCGCTCGGGCTGACGGCCGGGCGCGCGACCCGCGGCCACCGCTTCGAGGCGGCGATGGACCCGGTGATGCTGCTCGACGCCGACCATTACGCGCACCAGCTCGCCGAGCAGGGTGCGGTGGTCGCGAGCTTCGGCGAGCGCCGCGCCGAGATCGCGCGCCAGCTCGAGCATGCGGCGGCGCGCGAAGGGCTGACGACGATCCAAGACGACGCGCTGCTCGACGAGGTGGCGGCGCTGGTAGAGCGGCCGAACGTGCTGCTCGGGCGCTTCGATCCCGAGTTCCTGGCCGTGCCGCAGGAATGTCTGATCCTGACGATGAAGGCGAACCAGAAGTACTTCCCGCTCCTCGACGCGGCGGGCCGGCTGACCGAGAAGTTCCTGCTCGTCAGCAACATCCGGCCGGCCGACCCGGCGCGCGTGATCGAAGGCAACGAGCGCGTCGTGCGTCCTCGCCTGGCCGATGCCAAGTTCTTCTTCGACCAGGACCGCAGACGCACGCTCGCCGCACGCGTGGGCGGACTGGCCCGCGTCGTCTACCACGGCAAGCTCGGCAGCCAGGGCGAGCGCGTCGAGCGCGTGCGCCGGATTGCGCGCGAGATCGGGCAGGCGCTCGGCGGCCTCGCGCTGGCCGATCTGGCGGACGAGGCAGCGACGCTGGCCAAGGCCGATCTGCTCACCGACATGGTGGGCGAGTTTCCCGAGCTGCAAGGTGTGATGGGCGCCTATTACGCGCGCCACGACGGCCTGCGCGACGAGATCGCCGACGCGATCGAGGACCACTACAAGCCGCGCTTCGCCGGCGACGCGCTGGCGCGCGGCGAGGTTGGCCTCGTCGTCGCGCTGGCCGACAAGCTCGAGACGCTGGCCGGGCTGTTCGGCATCGGCCAGCGCCCCAGCGGCGACAAGGACCCGTTCGCGCTGCGCCGGCATGCGCTGGGCGTGATCCGGATGCTCGTCGAGCGTGAGCTTGCGTTGGCCGTGCCGCGTCTGATCGCGATCGCGTTCCACGCCTTTCCCGAGGGCCATGGTCAGGCGCAGGCCGAGGTCGCGCTGTTCCTCGACGAGCGCCTCGTCGGCTACCTGCGCGAGCTCGGCTACAGCGCACGCGAGGTCGACGCGGTCGTCGCGCTGCGCCCGGAGCGCTGGGCCGAACTGCCGCAGCGACTGGCCGCAGTGCGCGCCTTCGCTGTGCTGCCCGAGGCACCAGCGCTGGCGGCGGCGAACAAGCGCGTCGGCAACATTCTGAGGAAGAGCGAGAGCGCTCCTGCGGCTGAGGTGAATGCAGCGCTTCTGGTTGAGCCGGCTGAACAGTCGCTCGCCGGCGTGCTGGGATCGGTAGTGCCCGCTGCCGACGATCTCTACGAAAGCGCCGACTACGCGGCGTCTCTTCAGGCGCTGGCGGCGCTCAAGGCGCCAGTCGACGCCTTCTTTGACGCGGTGATGGTCAACGCCGACGACGCCGCGCTGCGCGCCAACCGCCTCGCGCTGCTCGCGCGCCTGCACGCGGCGATGAACCGCGTCGCCGATCTGTCGCGGCTCGCCGGCTGAGGGCCACCATGTACGCCACCAAGCTCGTCATCCTCGGCCGCGACGGCATCCTCAACGAGTACCGGGAGGACCATGTCAAGGCGCCCGAGGAATGGCTGCCCCTGAAGGGTGCGCTCGAGGCGGTGGCAAGGCTGAACCACGCCGGCTGGCACGCGGTGGTCGCGACCAACCAGGCCGGCATCGGCCGCGGCATGATCGACATGGCCTCGGTGAACGCGGTCCATGCGCACATGAACCAGTTGCTGATGGCGCACGGCGGGCGCTTCGACGCGGTCTTCTTCTGCCCGCACACGCCCGAGGAGCAATGCAACTGCCGCAAGCCGCAGCCCGGAATGATGCACGACATCGGCCGTCGCTACGGGATCGACCTGCGCCTGGTGCCCATGGTATGCGACACGCTGCGCGACCTGAGTGCCGCGCGCGCCGCGGGCTGCGAGCCTCACCTCGTGCTTACCGGCCGCGCGGCGCTGCTCGACGACGATCAGCTCAAGCAGCTGCTCGCGCAGGCGCCGGGCGCGCAAATGCATGCCGATCTCGCCGCATTCGCCGAGTTCATCCTTGCGCGCGACCATGTCGTCGACTCCGAGAGCGGGGGGCTGGCCTGATGCGTGCCGTCTGGGCGCTGCGCTCGGCGCTGTTCGTGCTTTGGATGGCGCTGACCGTGGTGCCCTGGGCGCTTGCGGTGCTGCTGATCTCGGTCTTCGTGCGCGGCGCGCCGGTCTACTGGTCCTGCGTCGGCTGGCTGCGCGTCGCGGTCTGGGGTGCGCGCGTGATCTGCGGTGTGCGCTGGCGCGTCCAGGGCATGGAGAACGTGCCGAGTGCCGCCGATGCGACCTCGGCGGTGCTGCTCGCGCCCAAGCACCAGTCGACCTGGGAAACATTCGCGTTCCCGACGCTGATGCCGCATCCGCTTGCCTACGTGTTCAAGCGCGAGCTGCTCTGGATCCCGTTCTTCGGCTGGGCGATGGCGCGCATGGACATGATCCACATCGATCGCAGCCGCCGCACCGAGGCCTGGAACAAGGTCGCGGCGCAGGGCCGGCGGCTCTTCGGCCAGGGCATCTGGGTGATCATGTTCCCGGAAGGCACGCGCGCGGCGCGCGGCACGCAGGGTACCTACAAGAGCGGCGCGTCGCGGCTGGCGATCACCGCCGGCGTGCCGATCGTGCCGATCGCGGCGACTTCGGCGCGCTGCTGGCCACGCAAAAGCTTCCTGCTGCGTCCGGGCGTGATCGACGTCTCGATCGGGCGCCCGATCCCGAGCGCGGGCCGCCATGCGGACGAATTGATGCGCGAGGTCGAGGCCTGGATCGAGGCCGAGATGCGCCGCCTCGACCCCGAGGCCTATGCCGACGACGCGCCGCAGCCGACGCGCCACCCGTCGGCCTCCTAGAATCGCGGCTCATGCCGCTTGCGTCCGTCGCCACGCTACCGAGCCAGCTCTCGCTGTTCGACGACGCGTCGGTGCCGTACGAGCCCGTGGCGCCGCGGCGTCCGTCCGCCGCGCCGTCGATCGTGCCGTCGATCGTGCCGTCGATCGTGCCGTCGACCGTGCCGCCCGCGCCGGCACCGGGCGCGCCGCACCCGCTGCTCCCGTTGCGCCCGCAACGCGAGATCGGATTCGGCGAACACCGCGTGGCCTACGAGCTGCGGCGCGCGCGTCGGCGCAGCATCGGTTTCGTCGTCGGCGCCGACGGGCTGACGGTGAGCGCGCCGCGTTGGGTCGGCCTGGCCGAGATCGAAGCCGCGCTGCGCGAGAAGTCGGCCTGGATTCTGCGCAAGCTGCAGGACCAGCGCGAGCGCGCGTCGCGCCTGGCGGCCGCGCGCGTCGACTGGCGCGACGGCACCGAGCTGCCCTTCCTCGGCCGCCGCGTCGTGCTGCGCCTGGATGCGCAGGCCAGCGGTGCGCGCTTTGATGCCGCGGCGTCGGCTTTGCACCTGGGCCTGCCGCAGGGCGCGGCGCCGGCGCAAATGCGCGACCTCGTGCAGAGCTGGCTGCAGCGTCAGGCGCGGCGCGTGTTCGAGGAGCGCTGCCAGCAGTTCGCGCCCCGGCTCGGCGTGCGCGTCAAGCGGCTGACGCTGAGCTCGGCGGCGACACGCTGGGGCAGTGCCAGCGCCGACGGCTCGATCCGGCTCAATTGGCGTCTCGTCCATTTCGCGCTGCCGGTGATCGACTACGTCGTCACGCACGAGCTCGCGCACCTGCGCGAGATGAATCACAGCGCGGCGTTCTGGAGTGTGGTGCGCTCGGTGCTGCCCGACTACGAGCATTCGCGCGGCGCGCTGCGCGATGAGGTGCTGCCGGTCTTCGACTGAGGCCCGCGTCAGCGCGCAGCGGCAACGGTCTCAAAGCGCAGCACGCCGTCGGCGCCAGGCACTGGGCGCAGCCGGCCGTCGGACTGCAGCGCGTGAAGGTGTGCGATGGACTCGCCCATCGCGAAGGTCGTCTGGTGCAGGTCGAGCTTGCGCCGGAACAGCACGCCGAGCAGGTCGGCCGCGCTCTGCGGCGCCTCGGCGCAGGCCGCCTGCACGTCGACAAAGCGCTCGTCGTGGTGCGCCTGGAGTTGCGCGATGCGCTCGTGCAGCCCGGTGAAGGGTTTGCCGTGGCTGGGCAGCACCAGCGTGTCGGCCGGCAGCTCGCGCAGCCCCTCGATAGAAGCCAGGTACAGCGGCAGCGGGTTCGCCTCGGGCTCGATGTCGATCACGCTGACGTTGGTGCTGATGCGCGGCAGCACCATGTCGCCCGAAATCAGCAGATTCAGCGCCGCGCAGTGCAGCGCGATGTGCTCGGGTGCGTGGCCGTAGCCGACGATGCAGCGCCACTCGTACGGGCCGATGCGCAAGGCCATGCCGTCCATCAGACGCCTGAAGCGCCGCGGCACGTCGGGCACCATGCCCGCGTAGTAGCCGCGACGCGCGCGCACCTGGGCCAGCGCGTCGGGGTCGGTCAGGCCGTGGCGAGCGAAGAAGCGGGCCGCATCGTCGCCCCCGAAGCCGGTGGTCGACTGGCTCGCGAGGCGGGCCGCGTTCCAGTCGGTGGCGCTGATCCAGAGTCGGCAGTCGCGCTCGGCCGTGCTCCAGCGCTCGGTGAGCCAGTGCGCCAGCCCGATGTGGTCCGGGTGCATGTGGGTAACGATCACGCGCAGCACCGGCAGGCCTTCGAGTTCGTGCGCGAGGATCTGCTCCCAGGCGGCGCGCGTCGCGTCGTCGGCGATGCCGCAGTCGACGATCGCCCAGCCCGGGCGGCCTGAGTCGTCGCGGTCGCGCAGTAGCCAGAGATTGATGTGGTCGAGCGCGAACGGCAGGCCCATGCGCAGCCAGCGCACGCCGGGCGCGACCTCGATCAGACTGCCCGGCGCGGGCAGCGTCTCGCCGAAGCGGTAGTGGAGGGCGTTTTCGTGGGCGTTGGCCATGCGGGTTCCTGCGCAGCTACATTTACGTTTACGTCAACGTCAGTCTAACCATGCCCGACGCAACGCGCCCCGCGCCCACCTACACGATCACCGAACTGGCGCAGGAGTTCGACATCACGCCGCGCGCGATCCGCTTCTACGAGGACGTCGGGCTGCTGACGCCGGCGCGCGCGGGCCGCAACCGCGTCTACACGCAGCGCGACCGCACCCGGCTCAAGCTCACGCTGCGCGGCAAGCGACTCGGGTTGAGCCTGTCTGAAATCAAGGCGCTGGTCGACATGTACGACTCGCCCTCTGACACGACGCAGCAGCTGCAGGCCTTCCTCGGCGTGCTTGGCGAGCACCGGCGCCAGCTCGAGCAGCAGCGTGAGGACATCGAGATCACGCTGGCCGAGATCGCACAGCACGAGGCACGCTGCCGCACGCTGCTGGCGGCGCCACGCGCGCGACGCGGGCGCAGCGTCGAGATCGGCTAGGATTGACGTTTACGTAAACGTCAATCAACAGGGAGCCCGACCATGAGCCTGCCCGGCCTGAACTTCATGCTCGGTGAAGACATCGACGCGCTGCGCGATGCGGTGCGCGCCTTCGCCGAGGCCGAGATCGCGCCGCGCGCGGCCGAGATCGACCGCAGCGACCAGTTCCCCATGGACCTGTGGCGCAAGATGGGCGAGCTCGGCGTGCTCGGTGTCACCGTGCCCGAGGCCTACGGCGGCGCCGGAATGGGCTACCTCGCGCACATGATTGCGATGGAGGAGATCAGCCGCGCGAGTGCCTCGGTCGGACTGAGCTATGGCGCGCACAGCAACCTGTGCGTGAACCAGATCCGGCGCAATGGCAGCGACGCGCAGCGGGCGAAGTACCTGCCCGGGTTGATCAGCGGCGAGCATGTCGGTGCGCTCGCGATGAGCGAGCCCGGCGCGGGTTCGGACGTGATCTCGATGAAACTGCGCGCCGAGGCCCGCGGCGGCAGCTACCGGCTCAATGGCACGAAGATGTGGATCACGAACGGTCCCGACGCCGACGTGATGGTGGTCTACGCGAAGACCGAGCCCGAGCTCGGTGCGCGCGGCGTCACCGCGTTCATCGTCGAGAAGGGCATGAGGGGCTTCGGCACCGCGCAGAAGCTCGACAAGCTCGGCATGCGCGGCAGCCACACCGGCGAGATGGTGTTCGACGACGTCGAGGTGCCGGCGGCGAACGTGCTCGGCAGCGTTAACGGCGGCGCAAAGGTGCTGATGAGCGGGCTCGATTACGAGCGCGCGGTGCTTGCCGCCGGGCCGATCGGCATCATGCAGGCAGTCCTGGACAACGTCGTGCCCTACATCCACGACCGCAAGCAGTTCGGCCAGAGCATCGGCGAGTTCCAGCTCATCCAGGGCAAGGTCGCCGACATGTACACCGTGCTGCAGGCCGCGCGCAGCCTGTGCTACACGGTGGGCAAGAACCTCGACGCGCTCGGCAGCGAGCACGTGCGCCAAGTTCGCAAGGACTGCGCCAGCGTGATCCTCTGGTGCGCCGAGAAGGCGACCTGGATGGCGGGCGAGGGCATCCAGGTCTTCGGCGGCAACGGTTACATCAACGACTACCCGCTCGGGCGACTGTGGCGTGACGCCAAGCTGTACGAGATCGGCGCCGGCACGAGCGAGATCCGGCGCATGCTGATCGGGCGCGAGCTGTTCGCCGAAACGATGTGAGGCCTGCGTACACTGCCTGCGATTGACGCAGTGCAGCATCGACGAACATGAGCACCGACCTGTCCGAACTCTTCGAGAGCAACCGCCGCTGGGCCGCGGCGACCGAGGCGCGCGACGCCGGCTTCTTCACACGGCTGCTCGCGCAGCAGACGCCGCAGTACCTGTGGATAGGCTGCGCCGACAGCCGCGTGCCCGCGAACGAGATCCTCGGCCTGCTGCCGGGCGACGTATTCGTGCACCGCAACGTAGCCAACGTCGTCGTCCACTCGGACCTGAACGCCTTGTCGGTGATGCAGTTCGCGATCGACATGCTGAAGGTGCGTCACATCATGGTCGTCGGCCACTACGGCTGCGGCGGCGTGAACGCGGTGCTGAGGGACCTGCGCATCGGCTTGGCCGACAACTGGCTGCGTCACGTGCAAGACGTGCGCAACAAGCACCGCGCCTGGCTCGACGGCCTGTGCGACGACGACGCGCGCCTGAAGGCCTTGTGCGAGCTGAACGTGCTCGAGCAGTCGCTCAACGTCAGCGAGACCACGGTCGTGCAGGACGCCTGGGCGCGCGGGCAGGAGGTCGTGATCCACGGCTGGGTCTATGGCCTGCACAACGGGCTGCTCGACGATCTGGCGATGACCGCCGCCGACGCCGCCGGCGTGCGCGCCGCCTACGAGCAGGCACTGGCCGCGCTGCACCGGCGCCACGCCGCGGCCGCCGGCTGATGTTCCCGCAGCACCTCAGCGACAGCCGTGCGTTCGAGATCGCGCAGGCGATGCGTGACGGCTTCGACCGCCACTACCGGCTGTTCCGCGAGACCAGCGCCGCAGCGAAGCAGCGCTTCGAGCAGGCCGACTGGCACGGCCAGCAGCGCGCGCAGGCGCTGCGCATCGAGTTCTACGACATGCGCGTCGACGAGGCGGTCGAGCGGCTACGCGCGGAGTTCGCGGTCGAGAACCTTTCGATGGACACCTGGCAGCAGGCCAAGCTGCACTACATCGGGCTGCTCACCAACCATCACCAGCCCGAGCTGGCCGAGACCTTCTTCAACTCGGTGACTGCCAAGCTGCTGCATCGCAGCTACTTCCGCAACGACTTCATCTTCGTGCGTCCGGCGGTCAGCACCGAGTACATCGAGAACGACGAGCCGGCGAGCAAGCCGACCTACCGCGCCTACTACCCGAGCAAGGACACGCTGCGCGAGACCTGGCGCCGCATCGTCGACAACTTCCAGCTCGAGCGCGAGTTCGAGGATCTGGACCGCGACGTCGCCCAGATCGTGCAGGCGATGCTCGCCGAGCTGGGCGGCTTCAGGCCGCGCGCGAACTTCCAGATCCAGGTGCTCTCGAGCCTGTTCTACCGCAACAAGGGTGCCTACCTGGTCGGCAAGATCATCAACGGCTTCGTCGAGACGCCGTTCGCGCTGCCGATCCTGCACGGCGATGACGGCCGGCTCGTCGTAGACGCGGCACTGTTCGGCGAAGACGATCTGCTGATGATCTTCAGCTACGCGCGCGCCTACTTCATGGTCGACATGGAGATCCCGAGTGCCTACGTGCAGTTCCTGCGCTCGCTGATGCCGCGCAAGGCGCGCTCCGAGCTCTACAACTCGATCGGGCTGCAAAAGCACGGCAAGAACCTCTTCTACCGCGACTTCCTCGCCCACCTGCGCCACAGCAGCGACAAGTTCCGCATCGCGCCGGGCATCAAGGGCATGGTGATGCTGGTCTTCGACCTGCCGTCGTTCCCTTACGTGTTCAAGGTCATCAAGGACTTCTACCCGCCGCCCAAGGACACGACGCGCGAGCAGATCAAGGGCAAGTACCTGCTCGTCAAGCAGCACGACCGCGTCGGCCGCATGGCCGACACGCTCGAGTACAGCAACGTCGCGTTCCCGCGCCATCGCTTCGAGGACGAACTCGTCGCCGAGCTCAAGCATTTCTGCCCCAGTCTGCTCGAAGAGGATGGTGAGATGTTCGTGATCCGCCACCTCTACATCGAGCGGCGCATGATCCCGCTCAACATCTACCTGAAGGAGGCCACACCCGAGCAGGTCGCCGCGGCGGTGATCGAGTACGGCAATGCGATCAAGGACATGGTGGCCGCGAACATCTTCCCCGGCGACATGCTGTGGAAGAACTTCGGCGTCACGCGCCACGGCAAGGTCGTGTTCTACGACTACGACGAGATCGAGTACCTCACCGACTGCAACTTCCGCCGCGTGCCCGAGCCGCGCAACGAGGAGGACGCGATGTCGGGCGAGGTCTGGTACCCGGTCGGCCCGAAGGACGTGTTCCCCGAGACCTTCGGCCCGTTCCTGCTAGGCAACGCACGCGTGCGCGAGGTCTTCATGGCTCACCATGCCGAGCTGCTCGACGCGTCGTTCTGGCAAAGTCACAAGGAGCGCATCAAGGCCGGCCACGTGCACGATGTGTTCCCCTACGAGCCGTCCAAGCGCTTCGCGCTGCAGCGGCATCCCACCCGGCCCAACGCCCCGAAGGAGGTATCCCATGGCTGAGTCCATCGTCATCGTTTCTGCCGCGCGCACGCCCATCGGCGGCCTGCTCGGCGACTTCTCGTCCCTGCAGGCCTGGGAGCTGGGGGCGGTCGCGGTCAAGGCCGCGGTCGAGCGCGCCGGCATCCCCGGCGACGCCGTCGACGAGGTCCTTCTCGGCAACTGCCTGATGGCCGGCCAGGGCCAGGCGCCGGCGCGCCAGGCGATGCGCCGCGCCGGCCTGCCCGACAGCACCGGCGCGGTCACGCTGACCAAGATGTGCGGCAGCGGCATGCGCGCGATGATGTTCGCGCACGACATGCTCGCCGCCGGCAGCGCGAACGCCGTCGTCGCCGGCGGCATGGAGAGCATGACGAACGCGCCGCACCTGATGTTCGCGCGCAAGGGCGTGCGCTACGGCGCCGCGCAGATGTACGACCACATGGCGCTCGACGGTCTCGAGGACGCCTACGACCGCGGCAAGGCGATGGGCGTCTTTGCCGAGCAGTGCGTCGCCAAGTACCAGTTCAGCCGCGAGGCCCAGGACCAGTTCGCGATTGCGTCGACCCAGCGCTCGAAGAAGGCGAACGAAGACGGCGGTTTCGACTGGGAGATCGCGCCGGTCCACGTGGCCGGCAAGGGTGGCGACACCGTGATCAAGTTCGACGAGCAGCCGTTCAAGGCCAAGCTCGACAAGATCCCGGGCCTCAAGCCTGCATTCAAGAAGGACGGCACGATCACCGCCGCGAACGCGTCGAGCATCTCCGACGGCGCCGCCGCGCTGGTGCTGGTGCGCGAGAGCACGGCCAAGGCGATGGGACTCAAGCCGCTCGCTCGCATCGTCGGCCACGCGGTGCACGCGCAGGCGCCGGAATGGTTCACCACCGCGCCGGTGGGCGCGATCCAGAAGGTGCTCAAGAAGGCCGGCTGGCAGCCCGGCCAGGTCGACCTGTGGGAGGTCAACGAAGCCTTCGCCGCGGTCACGATGGCGGCGATGACCGAGTTCAAGCTCGCGCACGAGATCGTCAACGTCAACGGCGGTGCCTGCGCGCTCGGCCACCCGATCGGCGCATCCGGCGCGCGCATCGTCGTCACGCTGCTCGGCGCGCTGCGCCGTGCCGGCAAGACGCGCGGCGTCGCGGCGCTGTGCATCGGCGGCGGCGAGGCCACAGCGATGGCCATCGAAATGCTGTGAGCGCGCGGTGACAGGCCTGCTGCCGGCACCGGGCGAACTGCTGCTGTTCGCGGCCTCGGTGTTCGTGCTCAACGCGACGCCGGGCGTGGACCTGTTGCTCACCGTCTCGCGCACGCTGACGCGAGGTGCGCGCGCCGGCGCGGCGGCGGCGCTGGGCATCGGCGCCGGCTGCGTCGTGCATGCGCTGGCTGCGGCCTTCGGGCTGGCGGCGCTGCTCGTCGTGCACCCGCAGGCCTACGTCGCGCTGCAGTGGGCCGGCGCAGGCTACCTGCTCTGGATCGCGTTCGGGCTGTTTCGCCGCGCCTGGCGCGGCGCACCGGTGGCGGCCCCGGTGGCAGCGGCCGACGCCGCAGCGTCGGGCTGGGCCGACTTCCGCAGCGGCGTCCTGACCAATGTGCTCAACCCCAAGGTCGCGCTGTTCTTCCTCGCCTTCCTACCCCAGTTCGTGCCCGCCGGCGCGCCCGACAAGACGCTGTCGTTCCTGCTGCTGGGCGCCTGGTTCGTGATCCAGGGCACGCTGTTCCTGCTCGGTCTGGTCGTGCTGTCGGCGCGCCTAGCGCGCTGGCGCGCGCCGGGTCGCGCGCAGCGCGGTTTCAATTCAGCCGCCGGTACGCTGTTCGTCGCGCTCGCGCTGAAGCTGCTTTTCGCACGCCCTGCTGCCACCTGAGAGTCCCTCGACATGATCCTCGATGAAGACCATCGCGCCGTGCAGGACGCCGTGCGTGCCTATGTGCACGACCGCATCGCGCCCAGGGCCGCCGAGTGGGACAAGACCTGCCATTTCCCGAAGGCCGAGCTCGCCGGCCTGGCCGCGCTCGGCTGCTACGGCGTCGCGGTGCCCACCGAATGGGACGGCGCCGGGCTCGACTATCTGGCGCTGGCGCTGATCCTCGAGGAGATCGCCGCCGGCGACGGCGCCACAAGCACCGTCGTCAGCGTCAACAATTGCCCGGTCTGCTCGATTCTGATGGCCTTCGGCAATGCCGAGCAGAAGCAGCGCTTCCTCAAGCCGCTCGCGCGCGGCGAGATGCTCGGCGCCTTCTGCCTCACCGAGCCGCATGTCGGCTCCGAAGCCGGCGGGCTGAGGACGACGGCCGTTCGAGTCAAGGACGGCGACGGCGACGCCTACCTGCTGAACGGCGTCAAGCAGTTCATCACCAGCGGCAAGAACGGCGATGTCGCGATCGTGATGGCCGTCACCGACAAGGCCGCGGGCAAGAAGGGCATCAGCGCCTTCGTCGTGCCTACCGCCACGCCGGGCTACGAGGTCGCGCGGCTCGAGGACAAGATGGGCCAGCACGCGAGCGACACCGCGCAGATCCGTTTCGATANCTGCCGCGTCCCGGCCGCGAACCGGCTCGGCGACGAAGGCCAGGGGCTGAAGATCGCGCTCTCCGGGCTCGAAGGCGGGCGCATCGGCATCGCGTCGCAGTCGGTCGGCATGGCGCGTGCAGCCTTCGAAGCGGCGCTCGCCTACAGCAAGCAGCGCGAGAGCTTCGGCAAGCCTATCTTCGAGCACCAGGCGGTGCAGTTCAAGCTCGCCGAGATGGCCACGGCGATCGAGGCCGCGCGCCAGCTGATCTGGCACGCGGCGAGCCTGAAGGACGCCGGCCAACCCTGCCTGAAGGAAGCCGCGATGGCCAAGCTCTTCGCAAGCGAGATGGCCGAGCGAGTGTGCTCCGACGCGATCCAGGTCTTCGGCGGCTACGGCGTCGTCAGCGACTTTCCGGTCGAGAGAATCTACCGCGACGTGCGCGTATGCCAGATCTACGAAGGCACATCCGAGGTGCAGAAGATCCTCATTGGCCGCGCGCTCGCGTAGCGGGCGTGCCGGACGCCGACTGATGCAGGCCGCGCGCTCGCGTAGCGGGTGTCAGCGCGCGCTACATTGCGTCGCATGACCGAGACCGAGGCACGCCAGGTGCTCCTGGTGCAGGCCTTCGAGGCCGGCGCCGAGACGCCGCTGTGGACCGACGCCGACCGCCAATGGGCGACCCGGCATGCACTCCAGTCGGCAGCCGCAGCGGCGCCGGCCGAGCGCTTCGTCGTCGAGCGCGCCGGCCACGCGCTTCAGCGCTTGCTGCCGCGCGACCCGGCCGCGCGTCGCTGGCTCGAGCGCCGTCGCTGGCGGCCGCTCTGGGTCGCACTTTCGGCGCTGCTCGCCTTCCTGTTCGGCGCCGGGGTCGACCATGTCGGCGCCACGCAGCGCATCGACTTGCTCGCGCCGCCGGTCTGGGCGCTGTTGGCCTGGAACCTGGCTGTCTATCTGGCCTTGCTGATGCCGCACCGCGCGACCGGGCTGCGGCGCTGGCTCGTGCGCCGCTGGGCCGGCGGCGACGCCGGCTACGAAGTGCGCTGGACGCGCGCGTCGGCGCCGCTGTCGCTCGCGCGCGCCGCGCTCGTGCTCCATGTCGCCGCGGCAGCGCTCGCGCTCGGCCTGGTCGCAGGGATGTACCTGCGCGGGCTGGTGCTCGACTACCGCGCCGGATGGCAGAGCACCTTCGTCGACGCGCCGGTGGTGCAGGCGGTGCTCGACACGCTGCTTGCACCGGCCAGCGCGCTGACCGGCATTCCCGTGCCCGAGGTCGCGCCGCTGCGTGTGGCTGCGGGCGCGGCCGCGACCGGCGCTGCGGCGCCCTGGATCCACCTTCTCGCGGCGACGCTGGTGCTCGTCGTCGTGCTGCCGCGCGTGGTGCTGGCGTTGGCCGCCGCCGGGCGGGCGAGGTCGCTGCGCGCGAGCTTCCCGCTCGCGCTCGACGAGCCCTATTTCGAGCGCCTGCGGCTGCAGCAGGCCGGTCGCCATGCGCTGGTCCAGGTACTGCCTTACGGTGCGGCGATGCAGGCGCAGGCGGTGCTCGGCCTGCGCGCCCTGCTGGCCACCGCGTTCGGTGACGAGGTCCAGCTGCGCGTCGCGCCGCCGCTGGCCTACGGCGACGAGCCGGCGCCCGAGGCGCTCGCCACGCCCGCCGGCTGCACGCTGCGCGTGGCGCTGTTCGACCTCGCAGCGACGCCGGAGGCCGAGCCGCACGGCCGCTTTCTCGCCGTGCTCGCCGGGCCACTGCCGCGCCTGGCGGTGGCCGACGAAGCCGCGTTCAAGCATCGCTTCGGCGCCTTGCCCGAGCGGCTTGCCGAGCGCCGCGCCGCCTGGCAGCGGCTGGCGCAGGCGCAGGGCGTCGGCCTGGTCTGCGCCGATCTCGACGTGCCCGAACTCGAGGCTGCCGCGCGCGCGCTCAAGTCGGCGCTGGGCGCCTGATCGCCCGATGATCGCGCTCAGCCTGGTCTCGCATACCAACGTCGGCAAGACGACGCTGGCGCGCACGCTGCTCGGGCGCGACATCGGCGAGGTGCGCGACGCGCCGCATGTCACCGAGTTCGCCGAGGTGCACTTGCTGCTGCGCACGCCCGCCGGCGACGAGCTGCAGCTTTGGGACACGCCGGGCTTCGGTGACAGCGTGCGCCTGGCGCGCAGGCTGCGCCAGGCCGAGCAGCCGCTGGGCTGGCTGCTGGCCCAGATATGGGACCGCTGGGCCGACCGCGGCTTCTGGGCCAGCCAGCAGGCGCTGCGCCATGTGCGCGAGGACAGCGACCTCGTGCTCTATCTCGTCAACGCCGCCGAGTCCCCGGCCTCGGCCGGCTACGTGGCGCCCGAGATGGAACTGCTGGCCTGGGTCGGCAAGCCGGTCGTCGTGGTACTGAACCAGCTCGGCGCGCCGCGCGGCCGCGCCGAGGAAGCCGCCGACGTCGAGCGCTGGCGCGCACATCTCGCGCCTTGGCCGCTGGTGCGCGAAGTACTCGCGATGGACGCCTTCGCGCGCTGCTGGGTGCAGGAGCTGAAGCTGCTGCGCGCCGTCGAGCGCGCGCTCGGCGGCGGCGCCGCGATGGCGGGCTTCATCGAGGCCTGGTCGGCGGACCGACGCGCGCGCTTCGACGCCGCGATGCACGAGCTCGCGGCGAGCCTGGGCCGCGTCGCCGCCGTGCGCGTGCCGCTGCCCGGTGCAAACTGGCTCGCGCGACGCAGCGAGAACGCTGCCGCGCAGCAGGCTCTGGCCGACGCGCTCGACGCCGANGTGCGCGCCAGCACCGGCCGGCTGATCGCGCTGCACGGCCTGGCCGGCCATGCGCGGCGGGAAGTGCTGGACGAGATCCTGGGCCGTGTCGCGGCCCAGGTCGAGCTGCGCCAGCCGGTGGGCGAGGGGCGCGCCGCGATCGTCGGCGGGATGCTAAGCGGCGCAATCACCGGGCTCAAGGCCGATCTGCTCGCCGGCGGCCTGACGCTCGGCGGCGGCATGCTTGCCGGCGGGCTGCTTGGCGCGCTCGGCGCGGCCGGCTTGGCGCGCGGGATCAACGTGGTGCGCGGCACCGGCGCGGGCTGGGCTGGCTGGAGCGCCGAGGCAATGATGCCGCTCGTCGACGCGGCGCTGCTGCGCTACCTGGCGGTAGCGCACTTCGGCCGCGGTCGTGGCGAATGGGCGCAGGGCGAGGCGCCAGCGCATTGGCGCGAGGTCGTCGAGGCCGCGCTCGCGCCGCAGCGCGACGCGCTTGCGGCGCTGTGGCGCGGCCGCAGCACGCGCCAGGACAACGCCGGCGAAGCCGAGGCGTTGGCCGCGGCGCTCACTCCGCGCCTGGCCGCCGCCGCGCGCGCCGCGCTCGAATTACTGTACCCCGGCGCCTGGCCGGACGGCGCGGATCAGCGCCGCGCCGAAGGCAGGTAGAGCCGATCGGCGTAGGTCGCGAGCCACTCGGGGCGGAACGCGACGAAGATCGCGACCATCATCCCGGCGAGGAAGGCGTCGCCCCATGCGGCGAGCGCGCGCGCGAGCAGCACGTCCTCGACGCTCAGGCCGGCCGGAACGCCGTGCAGCGCGGCCGACAGCGCACCCGCCAGCATGCCCGCGGCGGCAGTGGCGAAGAAGCCGCGGCCGAGGATATAGACGAACAGGTGATGCGGCAGCCAGCGCCGGATCGCCGCGCCCAGAGCCATCACCAGGCTCGCCGGGACGAGCCCGAGCCAGACGCCGCGATTCAGCGTCTCGGCCCAGCCCAGGTCGCCGAGCCCGCCGGTGATCAGCGCCACCGGCACCAGTGCCAGCACCGCGAGCGGCCAGCCCGCCATCAGCGCCAGCAGCGCGGCGCCCGACAGCGGCTGCAGCACCGGCATCGCCGCATAGCGGTCGGCGCCCCAAAGCAGCGGCAGTGCCGCCCACCAGGCCAGCCAGGGCCAGGGCGGTCCGCCCGGCCCGACGGCGCGCCAGGGCCGCAGCGCGGTGGCGGTGGCCAGCGCGAGCGCGGCGAGGGTGAGGTCGAGCCAGATCATGACCCGATGCTACGGCCGGCGCGTTGCGGGCCGTGCCCGATGGACGCAGCGTCTGGCGCCGCGTATACCCTCGGGCCATGAAAGCGCCGATCGACTTCTTCTTCGACTTCTCGTCGCCGTACTCGTACATCGCCAACGAATGGGTGGACGCAGTCGCGGCGCGCGCCGCGCGCTCGGTGCGCCGGCACTCGATCCTGCTGGGCGCAACCTTCCAGGCCGCCGAGCTGAAGCCCCCCGTCGCCTACCCAATCAAGCGCGAGTACGTGCTGCGCGACTTCGCGCGCTCGGCGCGCTTCGAGGGGCTGCCTTACCGGCCGCCGCCGGTGTTCCCGATCCCGACCCAGAACGCGGCACGCCTGTTCTGGTGGTTGGCCGAGACGCGCGGCACCGAGGCTGCGACCGCCTGGGCGCGCGCCGCGCTGCGCGCGGTGTTCACGCGTGGCGTGCCGCTGCACGAACCGGACGCGCTGAAGGCGCTGGCCACCGAGGAAGGGCTGGACGCCGTGCAGGCAGAGGCGGTGTGGAACGACGCCGCGTGGAAGGCGCGGCTCAAGCGTGCAAACGACGAGGCGATCGCGGCCGGCGTCTTCGGCGCTCCGTTCTTCATCGTCGACGGCGAGCCCTTCTGGGGCAACGACCGCCGGCCGCAGATCGAGCGCTGGCTCACGAGCGGGCCGTTCTGACGGCGTTGCGCTGCGGCGTCAGCGCGGCGCGGCCGGCGCGGCGCCGCGCCACTCGCTCGGGCTGCGGCCGGTCCACTGCCGGAACGCGCGCGCGAAGCTCTTCTCGTTGCGAAAACCCACCGCCTGCGCGATCTGCTTGACTGGGCGCTCGCTGCGCTGCAGCTGCGCGATCGCGAGCTCGCGCCGCGCCTCGCACTTGAGCGCCTGCAGCGTCGCGCCCTCTTCGCGCAGCTGGCGGTGCAGCGTGCGCGTCGACAGGTGCAGCGCGGCGGCGACGGCGGCGGCGTTCGAAAGC
>JGI20214J51088_10000562_pt1 | contig 25626 bp, 27 predicted proteins | sample WetSurMetagenome_FD_51088 | JGI IMG/M metagenome (IMG submission 51088) | reverse complement strand
GACAGATCGGCCATGCGGAGCAGCTCCCATATCCTCCCGTCAAGAACACTATCATCAACGTTTACCAGTTTACCATAAAATTCGAGATTGTCATAGGCGGTGAGCTCGATATCGAGAGTACTGTTCTGGGGACATACCCCGATAATGCCCCGGACTTTTTCATCATCTTTCGTCACCTCGTAGATATCAAGAAATGCCCTGCCACTACTGGGTTTCATCAGGGTGGTAAGGATGCGGATAAGGGTGCTTTTACCGGCGCCGTTGGGACCAAGCAGGCCGAATATCTCACCCCGTTTCACATTGAACGTTACATCATCAACTGCAGTGACACTCCCGTTACCGGTCTTGAAAATTTTTGAAATGTGTTCTATCCGGATAATATTGTCATCTGCAACCATGATCTCCCCCGAAAATTCCAGGTATTTTCCCGGCGAGGTAAAAATGACTGATCTGCCTGGAAAGTTCCTTTCTCATGATATTCCCCTCTCTCTCTGAATATGAGGATTTTTTGCCAGACCCGGGGTGAAAAAATACCCGCTGCCCTGTTCCAGGCCGGTGCATCGCAACATGATTCAACGCGACTTTTTCCTTCGCTGAATTACCCCGAAATAAACGGCCGCAACAGCAACGAGGGCAATAACGATTAGCACGTAAGGGTTCGATACGACCTGCCTGACCACGGAGGAGGAAGTGACGTCCACCGCGACCTTGATGCGGTCCGATACCTGGTCATTATTCAGCGCATCGCGGTACAGTATCTCTGAATCGAGACCATAGTCCTTCACCGTGGCCCCTGGATCCGCGGTAATATCAAAATATGCCGTTTTCTCCATTCCGGGGGCGATATCTCCGAGGTACGAGGTGTCATCGCTGCTCGTGAATGGATCAACCGTGAAAATCCGTGCCTGGGCGCTATTCACTCCGGCAGTCCCGGTATTCCTGTATGTAACAGAGATCACCTTTCTCTCCCCCGGGCTCATCTGTACCGGTGGCGAGACAACACTAAAGGCGATCTTCCCCCCGATTGGTACACCAAAAGAGACCGTGTCTGTGGTAACGATGTCCCCGTCGCGGTTTTTATACGTGACCGATATGTTTACGGGGTACGTTATTGCCTCGGCATCCCGTGAAACTGATACCTTGTATTGCAGCGGAACGGTGGAATTTTTTGAAAAATCCCCGATAAATACACTGCTCGCTATCGGGACAACGGGGCTGTTGCCATTCTGGACCAGCTTCACGATAGACTCCCGGCCATTTTCATTGCCGATATTTTTAAGGCTGATATTCAGGTAACCGGTAGTCCCTGCATTCAGGTCTCCTGACCCGACCGAGGTTACATCAAGAAGTACCTCGGGCCGGATCCGTATAGGCAGGTTGAGGGTCTCCTCCTGTTCCTTGTAAAAATACTGGAGGACATCAGTACCATACTGGTCTGCTCTCATGAGGTACGTGTACCGTATCGTAAGTGGGAGGCTATAGGTGTCAAGGGGCGCATCAGGTGCAATTTTAACCTTAAAACCTGTCACCATGTTACGTCCTCCCTGCAGGTCACCGAGCAGCTGGGGGTCTGATTTGATCGTTACCGGGGCATCCCCAGGCCCAAGCGTGACGGTCATAAGCTTGGCAGTGTTCGGGAGATCAGCAGCAGTCAGCTGGTTCGGGTACGTAAAAACATAATCGAGCAGGCCGCTGTTCTGTATAGTTACCGGGATTGTAATGTCATCACCCGGTGAGAAATCATTGGACCCGAGAATGGCTGCTGTCAGGTTCGGGCCCCCGGAAACAAACCGTTCCCCGGCCATTACCGGTGTTACAACCCCCATAAGTATAACCAGGACCGCCAGCAATTTTAGCGACATATAGATTGGGGCCCACATATCGATATCCCTCGTGTGTTCGTCCATACATTCTCCTTGGTCAGATGTCACATCATGTAAATTCCGTTACCAATAAACCAATTATGGTTTTTCTTATACCCGGAACCAGTATTCCCCTGGCAGGTACCATGGGGTGGAAGTTACATGCAATGTCAAGGGATTATCCGGGCGATGTCATTAATTGATTGATATGGTCAGCGATTTTTTGTGTTTCCGCATGTTAGATCCCAGCATCCGGGTGCACGAAAAAAAAGGTGGCGAGTTACTACACTNTGCCCGGACTTTTGGTTTTTAGTAGTTTTCACACCAGACTTCGTAATACGCCTGCGGGTGATCGCAGACAGGGCATTTATCAGGGGCAGANATATCCTCGTGGACATACCCGCAATTCCTGCATTTCCAGTGTATCCTGGCAGATTTTTTAAAGACCATACCCATGTTGATATTTGCCAGCAGTTTCCGGTACCGCTGTTCATGGTGTTCTTCCACTTTTGCGATTTCACGGAAGGTATGTGCCGCATTAGAAAATCCCTCCTTGTCTGCAACAACCGCAAATCCAGGGTACAGGGTGGCCCATTCAAGCTTTTCCCCTTCTGCCGCGGCCAGTAAATTGGCCGCAGTTGTCCCGATCACACCAGCCGGGTAAGATGCGGTAATCTGGGCATCCCCACCCTCGAGGAGGGTAAAATAGAGCTTGGCGTGCTCCCTCTCGTTATCAGCTGTTTCCTGGAATATTGCAGAGACCTGCTCATATCCTTCTTTCTTTGCAACTGATGCAAAAAATGAGTACCTCGTTCTTGCCTGTGATTCTCCGGCAAATGCCGCAAGAATATTTTTTTCAGTCTGTGAGCCTTTCAGATTCATGCTTATTACCTGTACACGATGATGAGCTGATGATCGTATAACTTTTTGCCCTCCCGTGGTATGAAAACGTGCGGCTATCGGTTTATCAAACCGAAAGTATATACTTACCGGAATTGAAAAATAAAGACAAATATTTCAGGGTTCAATTACCAGGACCGGCCCGGCCGGCAGGTAATCGGGATCATTAGGGTTGTTCTATGGATTATGTTATACCACTCATCATCCTCGTGGCGAGGATCGTCGAAACCAGCCTGGATACAATCCGTACGGTCTATATCAGTAAAGGTCATTCAAACCTTGCTGCAGATATCGGGGTCGTTAAAATTGGTATCTGGCTCCTCTCGACAGGGCTTGTTCTTTCGAACCTGAACGATTACTGGAGTATTTTTGCGTATATTGCCGGGTATGGCATCGGGACTCTTCTCGGGACGGAGATAGAAAAAATCATATCGATTGGATCGGTGATTGTCCGCCTGATCACGCGTGATGACCCGGCTGAAATGATTGAACGGCTTGCAAAAAAGGGCTACGGCCTCACACGACTCGAAGGGTCGGGAAGCTTTTCAGATTCAGTCAGCGTTATCCTGATGATCGTCCCAAGGAGCGAGCAGTCGGTACTGATCTCCATTCTCTCAAAGGAATACCCTGATGTATTGTACACCATTGAGGATGTCAGATCCCTGAAAGGCGGCGCAGTAATATTCCATAAAGACACAAAAAGCAGGATACTCGGATTTTTCGGGTTATGAGAATCGGGACTCCCTCCTGGGTTCCCCCGTTCAGTGTTGACGAATCAATAACATTCATCAGTCCTGCAACCCGGCCAGGAATTATCCAAAAGATTATAAAAACTCGGGTTTTTCCCCAATGGGAAGTAGTTCCGGTTTCCCGGACCGGTTGTCCATGGCATGCTCCACGAGCAGGTAATCGAGATGCTCTCCCGGGGGGATAGTCTCCATGGAGCGGTGTACAAGGTAAAGAACAATAATCACGCCGATTATATCACCTGCAAAATCAGTGACCGAATCAACCAGCCCGAAATTATAGGTTGTCAGGTATAGGAGGTCAATTATCCGCTCCGAGCACTCCCATGCCAGGCCAAAAATGACCAGGATGACAAAGATACCGGCGAGGACATCCCTTTCCTGGGTCTTGAATATGCGTATGCGCTTTTTGAAAAAGGGTTTCTTTTTCACGTATTCAAGGTAATCGAGATACTGGTACATAGTAAACAGGATGAGCCCGAGGGCGATCGCGGATACAACATGGGCGAGTTTATCAAATAACGGTAACTCCCAGTACCACCGCATAATCCCACCGGCCACGTGGAGGAACAAGGCAAACGGGACCACCATTTTAAGCCCGTATGGCAGTGATACCTTGTCCTTCCATTCAAATACAAACGGGACCAGCGTGAGTATAATGGCAATCAGTGGCCAGAGGGAGCGGGTAACATCACCAATGAGGAGCGACTGGATATAAAGTGCGATAAATATTATTTCGAAAATAATGACGATAAAAATCTCGGCATTTCTTGCGTTATATAATGACCCTTTTCTAATCATTAAAAGCTCATAGATACTGCCAGCTTATCATTAAAAATCGTTTGCATAGTTACGGGAAAAATAGTAACTGATTTCAGAAATCCTGCACCTGGCAATATTTTTCCTCATCCCGGTTATCCGGATCTTTCCTGATACATTACTGCAAAAAGTGGCCAATATGAATAAGGAACCTTAATTGCAAGCGGAAGACATAGGTGTTTATTCAAAAGTCCAAAAGAGGCTGCGATGGATAATGGGGACTCATTACGAATCGTGGAAGGGAGTTCGATCTGATTGGGACATGTATTGGTTTCACCGCTCAACTGGGGTCTTGGTCATGCATCACGCGATGTCCCTGTTATACGCGAGCTGTTAAGGAACCACCATGAGGTCACGATAGCAGCAGGGGGAAATGCCCTTAAACTCTTACAAAGAGAGTTTCCTTCCTGTAACTGTATTGATTTTCCTGATTACCCGCTGGCTGACAACAGGGGGAGATTTTTTTTCCCACGGTTTACAGCCCATGTTCCGGCACTGGTAAAAGCACTTTCAGAAGAGCGGAAAAACCTGTATAACATACTTTCAAAAACCGATTATGACCTGATTATCAGTGATTCACGACCAGGGGTATACTCGGATTCTGTCCCGTCCATCCAGATATCCCACCAGGTCCACCAGAGTTTTCCTTTTATTGTCTGGCCAATTGAGCTTATTGCCCTCTATGTGAACGGCAGGGGCTTTAAAAAATTTGATTCCGTTATTATTCCTGACAATCCACCCGGCCCGTCCTCTCTGGCAGGAAAATTATCCCGGACTACTGGCACCGGGATTAAAAAACTATCATATTACTCAGGGATTCTTGCGAGCATCCCTAAAGTCAGTTCCAAAAAAGAGATCGATTATCTTTTCCTTATATCAGGCATGGAACCCCAGCGAACGGCACTTGAAAAAATTGTTCTGCCACAGGTAAGGGAACTGCCTGGCAAAAAAGTGGTGCTGCTCGGCAAACCTTCTGATAACCTTGTAATAAAACCGGATGATGAAACCACCGTGTATTCGTACCTTTCGTACCATGAGAAAGCGGAACTGATGTGCGGTTCGAAATTCATCATCTGCCGGTCCGGGTATACCACCATGATGGACCTTGCCGAGATCGGTCTGAATAAAGGGCTTTTTATCCCGACTCCCGGGCAATGGGAACAGGAATACCTCTCTTCGTATTACCGGAGGATGGGTTGGTTCATGTCAGAAGGGCAGTCAGGACTGCGTCTTGTAAGGGATGTAGAACGGGCGGAGGGGTATACGGGGTTTCCTCAGATGGCGCATACAGAAGATAACGTGAGAGAATTGTACCGGGAGCATCTCGCCCGGTACCTGGAGTGATCGAATCATGACAGATTTCAATACGGGCCTGTCCCGGAATTATTCCATGATACCGGAACATCCCGGTTGGAGCCGGGCATGAATATCTTCGGGCGTCAGATTGAACCACTTGTCTTCTGGTGGGCACTGGGAATTGCCATTGCCTACCTGTTCCTTGCATGGCTGATTGCATGGCTGATATTCCAGGGGGTCCTTCTCTGGCAGGCGTTTAGTAGCGGAAATTTCTCGTACATCGACTGGAAACTGGGGCGTTATGCGTTAATGGCAGTGGTTTATTTTGTCATCGGGGGTTTTTTGAGGGTAATCCGTTTTATTTAATGAATCAGGTATTTTATTCCATGGTGGTCCCGGTTACCAGGGGATTAAATACCAATAGTCCGGGTAAACCTGATAAATAATTGGATTTTCGGGTATTGCAGAGAAGGCATGCATTGACAAAAATCAATGGTAAGAAGAAAGAATGGCAACGGGGCCTTTTTCCATTCACCTGCCAGCCATCAATATATCCTTATCCCGGGACATGGCAATGGACAAAATTATAAGCCAAACGGGGAGTCCCATTTATGCTTACAGGCATTACAATGGCACTTTGCTATCATCTGCCCGGTTTCAGTGGTAACAAGGTCATCAAACTCAGTATCCTTTGATTTGCAGTTCGGACAAAGAATATCTGCCATGAGAAAAAGTCACCATTATACCGAAAAATTGTATCAGTATAGTTATGGTTGCAGGGTATTTCAACTTCACTAAATGAACAGAAATTTGGCGTGGCTCACAGGAGAGAGCCACTTCTGTTATTCTTCAGTTGCCGTCCCGGACCCGGTAGGCCCCGTTGGGCAGGTGGATTTCGAACCGGGCCCCTTCCCCTGCAATCCCGTTCTCTTTTATGGAAATTCCAGTCAGGGAGAGTATCTCGCGGACCAGGAACAGGCCCAGGCCAGTGTTCTTCCCAAATCCACGCTCAAAAATTCTTTCTTTCTCGTCATCCGGAACACCGATCCCGTCATCCTCCCATATAATCCGGATGCTGCTNTCCTTCCGTTGAGAGGATACACGAATATGGGTCACCCGCNGACCATGCCTGGCTGAGTTATCAAGAAGATTGAAGAAGACTTTCTCGAGCATCGGGTCTGCATATACAAAAACACTCTGCACATCAGCATCCATCCTGATATTTTCAGGGAGCTGTAACCGGGTAAGAATTTTATCAAGTTCCTGCCATTGCGGCTCATGGGTCCCGATATCCCCGTAGACACGTGTGAATTCAATCTGGGACCCGATTGCTTTTACTGCCGCTTCAAGTTTCTCAATTGAAATTCCCATATCGGCATTCGTGGATTTTTTCCTGGCAATAGCCAGGTGACCAAGGATCACCATGACCTTGTTAAGGATATCATGGCGGGTAATGCTACCAAGCAGGTTAAGCTGGCGATTGGCACACCGGAGAGCATCCTCTGCCTGCTTCCGTTCGGATATATCAGTAAGGAAGTTCAGCGTTGCAGGTTTTCCTTCCCATAGCGTGACAACGGCAGATATCTGTACCCAGGTCAGCAGGCCTTTTTCACCAAGAACCCTGAAATCGTATTTTGAGGGGACATCTTCCCCCCGCAGCCTCCGCTGGTAGCGGTCAGCTACAAGACCGCGGTCATCCGGGTGAATAAATGAAACGAATGGCATATCCATGATCTTTTCCTGGGTAGACTGGATCATTTCCAATGCTTTCGGGTTAGCGTACTTTAATACCCCGTCCTGGGCTGCCACGATCCCTTCTGATGCATTTTCAATAACAGAGCGGTACTGGGTTTCACTCTCAGCCAATGCCTCCTCCGCTTTCTTTAGTGCCGTAACATCACGAATGGATTCGATTACTCCGGACACATTCCCGGACATGTCATATACCGGACTGGCTTTAGCCCAGAGAATTACTTCCTTCCCCTTTGGATGAGCGGCGATGGAATCTGCAACCAGCATATCTCCTTCCCTGCGGATAAGCGGGTTTTTTTCCAGGTTTTCCCCAGGGACGAGCACCATGTCAGCAAGCATGGGTTTACGTTCCAAGAACAGCGGTACTGAGTACTCTGAGTTACCTTTGCCAAGCATCTCTTCGGCCTTAACACCGGTTATCTCCTCCATCGCCCGGTTCCAGGCAACAACCTCACCCGAGGTGTTAATAGCGAACGTCGGGTCCGGAAGGAAATCAATAATCTGGGAGAANCTTCGTTCTGAATCGAGAAGGGCCGCCTCTGCACGGACCCTAATCATTGACAGGTAGGTAATGACACCCGCAACGAGGATGAAAATAATAACGCGGATAAGAGCTCCTTCAAGGACTGACGGGTCCGTTGAAACTGATATCATCATGCCAAGGTAAACGAAGGCAAGAAAAACTGAAAATAAAAAACCCCGCTTCAGATAAAAGATGCAGGAAATAATAATCGGGAAGTAAAAGAGGTTCTGAAAAATGGTGAGCCATCCCTGCATAAGTGAAAAAATACTGATGGCGATTACGGTTGCAGTTGTTGAGATAATTAGGATTAACGGTGTCTGGTCTGTAAATGTGATTCCCGGGAGGAGATTAGAGCTCTTCATTTGGCCTATGCCTGGTAGAAATTATCTATTGTCCACATGGTATCCTCCCACCGGAGGAATAATACAGACCGTTCCTCCAGGCCCGCCGGACCTGTCCGTTCACCGTAAATTCCCAGGATAGAACGGGCCTTGTAACAANGGAAACGCTGTGTCCCGTATTTTGTACAAGAGATTGTGTCCCCGGTGTTTCATCCGATCATCTGCAACGATACTTAGTCCATTTATCATCCCATTCACGGTCTGACAGGATAAGTTTTTTTACAATAGGTTGTTAACCGGGTGTGAATATATACTGATTGCCGGTATTTTTAGCTGGAATCCATACTCAAAGATTCTGGTGCAGGTCGTCAATTGCGCTAACGGATAAATATGAATATATCAGGACAGGTAGTATCAGCAGGAATGTTGACCGGTTTATAGGTGCTTATTTCTTATCAGGGAACCGGTATCCCCTTTTTGGGATATACATTTCAAAGCGTGCACCTGACCCATACACCCCGGTTTCCCGTATAGTAATGCCCGTAATACCAAGGATTTCCCGCACCAGGAACAATTCCATACCCTGCTGAGTCCCATATCCTCGGCCAAAAATTTTTTCCTTGTTTGTATCAGGTATCCCTGTACCATTGTCCTCGAAAAACAGTATCAGCCCATCACCGGTAACCTGGTAGCCGATCACAACCCTAGTCGCTTTTTTCCCGTGGCGGATAACATTTCCGGCCATCGTGAAGAAAACCCGTTCAAGGAGGGAATCGGCATAGATCTCCAGGTTATCAAGCTGAATGATCCGCTCAATGGATGAAAAATCAAGATGGGAAATACCCATAATAAACGACTGGTGCACATTCTGCCATTCGGGAGGTTTCACTCCCAGGTCCTGGTAATTTTTTGCGAAGTTCAGCGAGTATTCAATCTTCCTCAGTGATTCCATTTCCATTTCATGGTATTTATTGGGCGTTTCATTGCCAGGAAGTGTATTTTCGAGCGTGAGATACCCGTTGAGGGTAAATACCGCATTCTGGATATCCTCAAAGGTGACCTGGTTCAACAGTGTGAGCTTCCTGGTGATCTGCTGCAAGGCAGTCTCTGCCAGTTTGCGTGCGGTAACATCGCTTCCTACGAATTGGTATTCCTGTATTATCCCTTCTGAATTGAAAATTGCCCTTATCGTCCATGAGATCGAAAAATCCTCTTCCTCGATGGTGAATTCCTGTTCACCTGTAATAAGGGGTGATTGCGGGGTAAGGGTCTTAAAAACAGTATCCATCCGTTCCCGGGAGAGTTGAGTTGAGTTGAGATCATAAAACGTAAAATCCGCCAGGTCACCCCTGAATCCAGCAACACCNCGTTTAAAAGCGGGATTCATGAATGTAATATGGCCATCCGGGTTAAACCTGCAGATTAACTCGGTCTGGTCCTCAACGATACTCTGGTAACGTATCTGGACAAGGGAGATCTTTTCGAGCATCTGGTTAATGGCCCGTGACAACTGGGTTAATTCATCATTTCCAGGGACTTCCGTGATCCGGGCGCTTTCGCTACCGGACCCAATCTTCCGGACGTCAGTGGTGATTATACTTACCCTGGAAAGGACGAGCCGATCAATTAAAAACAGGCCCATGATTCCAAAAATGAGCACAACAATAAGGACGATTAACAGGAATGAGTATAGAGTCGAAAGCCCGCTCTGGTAAATTATCCTTGGTTCTTTTATACCGATAATATAATCGTCAGTTGAACTGCCAGGTTCCTTTAAAAGCATGTAACCTGTAATCGATTCCCTGCTGACAGGGTTGATAACAATAACATTTTCTCTGTTTAATTTGTCCTGAAGAGGAGAAAGAGATGGGTTTTCTGACAGTACAGCTGGATCAATAATGGCAACAGAAACCCCGGTGAATTTTGACAGCTGATCCAACCTGTTTGCATCAAGGTTGCTACCCATGACCATAATTCCTTCACCAGGACCATCTCCGTTGTTTTTCAGTATTGGCCTGACAGCGACAATCTTCGGTTCGTTATCTGCAAAAAAAATACCCCGGACCGATGAGTTCCTGTCTGGCAATTCGAAAACAAATTGGGAGTACTCCTCATTTATTTTATTCAGCACACCTGGTGAGACAGGGTCAGACGCACCAGTACGGTCATCATATCCGTTTGCATAGATAAGGTCTCCTGACCGGTTGTATATCAGGAGAAAATTAAGGTTGAGAGTCTGGAATGTTTCCTTCTGAAGATTTTCTGAAATATATGCAGAGTTATTTCCCAATGAAAAATAATAGCTATCATCCCACGAAGCCCAGTCTAATAGCGAAGAATCAAGAACGAATAATTCATTTCCAATTGCAATGTTGACCCGGTCAATATCCTGTCGTACTTCCGCATTTTCAATATCCTCATAGCTTTTTTGGAGGACATACAAAGAATAAACCGTAAAGCCGGCAAGGATCAGGATTAAACCAACACCGAATATGATGAGAGTTTTCGTCCGAAGGTCCATATCTCACAATATTTTGTGCCGTATTGGTTTTAATATAACTGGTAATACCATATCCATTTTTCCATAGCTCCGACCCTTCGTATTTTCAAAAAATGACTTTGATCAGGGGCCGGCATTTTACCGGGATCACTGCGAACAATGCAGGATTATAGGGATATTGAAAAGGTTTATCCTTTACATACAGAATGATTGTTGCACTACAACGGCGNGGTACCCGGAAGGGCTAATATATACAGGGACATTAAGGACTCCTGTAAGAGATTGCCGTGATCCTCTGACCAGTCATCCGGGACAGAACCAGGGATATCAGCAGGTATTTGTGAACCATGTTTGAAATTGCGTTTATCACCGTTATACTCGCATTAATATTCACTTTCACCAATGGGTTCCAGGATGCCAGTTCACTGGCGGCAACTCTCATAGCATCCCGCTCAGCCACCCCGAAACAGGGAGTGGTTTTTATTGCACTCATATCGTTCCTCGGGGCAATTCTTGGTGGAAGCGCCGTCGCATTCACACTGACCGGGCTGATCACAACGGATTCGGGACCTGCGACAGTATGGATATTATTTGTCGCCATGGCTATCGCAATCAGCTGGAACCTCCTTACCTGGTGGTTTGGACTCCCTTCTTCATCGACCCACGCTTTGATAGGAGGCCTTATCGGGGCAGGTATTGCATCAACAGGAACTGGAGGGGTATTATGGGGTTTGGGGGGCCTGATGGGACCGTCACACCAGCTGGAAGGTGTAATGAAAGTCCTCGTATTTTTTATTCTCTCCATCATTATCGGTTTCGCAGGCAGTTTTTTATTGCACAGGGCAACGATGCTGATGCTCAGGAATGCAAAACGAACGATCAATAATGGTATCATCCGCCTGAACTGGATAGCGGCTGCAGGAATGGGATTTTTTAACGGGGCGAATGATACGCAGAAACAGCTGGGTATTATCGCCCTTGTATTATATGCAGCGGGTCAGTCCTCTTCTCTGGATCTTCCCGTCTGGGCCCGTTTCGCCTGTGCGGTGCTGATGAGCGCAGGGATAATAAGCGGGGGATGGCGGATCATGCATACCCTTGGTAACCGTTTATTCAAAATTGAACCGATCCACTCCTTTGATTCCCAGTTTTCTTCGGGTGCAGCAATCGCGATTTCCACGATTGCAGGCGCCCCTGTATCTTCAACACAAGTTATAACCTCCTCTGTTCTCGGAGTGGGGGCAGCCGAAAATGCACGAAGAGTTAAATGGTCGGTCGGAAAGGATATCCTCATTGCAATGCTGCTGACAATACCCCTGACAACCCTGGCAGCAGCCCTTATGTATCACCTGATTTCCCCCTTCACCGGAGTATGAACAATTATGAGCGAAAATCCGACGAATCCAGAAAAAAAGACGAAACAAAATATGTTCAAATCAATTTTTCCGAGGGAATACGATTTTGAAACAATGCTTGCAGAACAGGCCGATAAAACCCTTACAGGCGTCGAGACACTCGTGATCTGGCTCAATACCCTGCCCCAGACTGAACCTGTTCACCTTGTACGGATTGAAGAAGAAGTTGATGCTATGCGTCACCAGATGGAGGACAAGCTGATCAACTCATTCTCCACGCCGTTTGACCGTCAGGACATCTATGACCTCTCGCGGCAGATGGACTATCTCCTCAATTTTTCAAAAGAGACTGCCATCGAAATGTACACCTTCGGGGTCAGCGCAGACGGAACGATACTTGCCATGGCCGGGGCCCTGCTCAGGGGTACCAGCTTCACGGTCCGGGGTGTAAAGATTATGAACACTGATAAAGGCCAGGTTGAAGACCTTATCCGGAAAGCTGGCAACGCCGACCACGAGATCGAAACGCTGTACGTGGCAGGGATGGCGGAATTATTCAGGACAAATGACCCGATGAACGCCCTGAAGAAGAGGGAGATCTATCATCACCTGCGCGATGCAGGGCGGGCATTAAGAAAAACACTCGATATCCTGCACCATGCGGTCGTGGGTCTGATATAAGGAAATAATGTCAAAATGGGAATGCGAGGGATGGGATTTGAACCCAAGAACCCCTTCGAGACTAGGCCCTCAACCTAGCGCCTTTGACCTAGCTTGGCTACCCTCGCTCTCGCGCCATAACAATGAGGATGTCTACCTAAAATAATGTATCCATCCGGTTATCACCTACCCCTTCCACCCGGAAGCATCCCAAAACCAGGATAATTGAAAATCTCTGTTACATTAATTAAATCTGCATCGATGTCTTTTTATATACACCAACAGCAGATCTCACTCCATGTGGTCTGATATCATTCACGAGTTTGCCGATTCTCCATCCCAGAGTAAAGTGGTGCGTTTTCTGCTCGAGAACGGTTTTGGTATCAACAATGACGGCAGGGTCACCTGTAACGGGATTGAGATCCCTGCCACACAGATCGCAAAAGCAATCGGTTCTGATCGACGGGTCGTCGATGCCACGGCCCAGCGGATCCTGGCCCTCCCTTCGCTCAGGGAGATCTTTATCCGGATGAGAGCGACGCCCGACCTTTCAAATGTCGCAGAATCGCTCGGACTTTCCGTTATCACAGTCCTTCCTAAAAATGCATCTGAACGCGGTATTGTTGGTGCGGCAGTCAGGGTACTCAGCGGCCATAATCTCTCGATTCGGCAGATATTTGTTACTGACCCCCAGTTTTCGGAAGAGCCCAAACTGGTGATTATTGTTGACCAGTTACTTCCCCATGGTGTCGTCGAAGAGATCAGGGCCCTGCCACAAGTGAAGAAAGTAATTATCTGATCTATTTTTAAAAAAGGCGGATTTATTGATAATATAATCAGGGTATACGGTGGTAATACTCGCCAACGCGGATCGCAGCATCAGGTTTCAGGGGGCTTCCATGCCCTGGAAGCATCAGGTCATAATCGAGACCGGATAGTATACCTATTGAATTTTTAACCTGCACCATGTCATCTGAGAATTCTTCTTTCGGGCCATGGACTTTTCCCTCATCAAAACCAAGCGTGTCACCGCTGAATAAGATCCTNCGGTTCGGGTCATACAGGGCAATGCTACCCGCAGTGTGACCAGGGCAATGTACGCAGGTAAGTCCGGCGATTTTATCGCCATCCTGTAATAATGTGTCCGGAGTTACATGCTGGATCGGCGTGCGCCCTGCAGGCATCTCCTTTTTTCCTGATACGAAATCTGCATCATCGGTATGAACAGCAACTATCGCACCGGTGAGATTTTTCAATTCATAAACATTACCTGAGTGGTCTTCATGGTAATGCGTAAGAATTATCGTCGTTACATCATTTGGAGAACGCTTGAGCGCAACACGGATGTAATTGATAATTTTCCTGCTGTTGCCGGGGAGCCCGGTGTCAATGACCACCATCTTTTTCCCGTTGATAATATAGCTGTTCCCAATGATCCCGTCAACCTGATGAACCCCCCGGACTATCTCCATAATATCACCTGTTCATTCTTGAATTCTGAAAAATTTATAAAAGTTCTTTGTGCCATCGGCGAGGCACAGTATGTTGTCCTGTATATATTGTTCCGCATTCCTTATTATCGGGATCTATTTGGTAGTGGAGCGGGTGAAACCGGATCGGGAAGGAAAGGTCAGCAATGGTTGACTTTTTTCCAAAAAAAGGAGTTGCGATTGAGTTAACCCCGGAGCGGTGTCGGCAGCAACGAGACAAGGGCACCAAGGAATGTGGAGACAACGCCGATACCAAGCACGAGTAATATCAGTCCAAGTATTACCGGTATAATTACTACCATTACGGCTTTTTCAAAGGATAACCCGTTGTTGTCCCTGAATCCAAGGATAAGAAGTACGAATGACCAGACCCACCCGATAATGCATACAAAGGGTATCCAGCCAAGCAGGAGTCCGGGAGTTGCTGCATACATGGTCGTTTTGAGGGTCTCTTTCACGCCTTTCTTTCCATCCATCAGGATAACGAAGACGTGGAGGAGGAAACCCACCAGGAATACCCCGAACAGAAGGGCAAGGAAAACCGCGTATACGTAGAACAATTCAGCAACCATCACAAAAGCGCCGAATTTTGCCAACTGAGCGGATAATAGCTTGCCGACGAGCGGTACCATTGAAAGCTCCTGAACGTAGCTGTTGAACATGAAAGCCCCGACAGCAAGGGTAACTATCCCGTAGAGAATCGTGAAGATGACCAGGAGCATGGCATAATACTGGTATGCAGCCCCGAGGGTTTTTGTTCCTGCCTGTTTAAATGCCTCAACAGGGGACATCAAAAATCCCTGAACCGTTTTTACAAACACGTCAAGCATATAACTCATTTCACGATATCTGAACAGATAAGGCTATCTGTGACCCTGATGACTTCGCCTGATAACTCCACAAATACCTACCAGATTGACAATATAAAGTTAATTTACATCCATATTGCCAGAAGAACGAACAGGGCAGGGAGATGTGGGTACCTGCGAAGAAACTACATAGATGGGATGTAACCTATTCTTTGTGAAGTGTGTTCCATGGCCGGGCTGAACGAGGACTATTATAAGGAGATCATCGACTTCCTGCCGGATGCGATGTTTGTTATTGATTCTACAGGTACTATCATCGCATGGAACCGGGCGATGGAGGAAATTACGGGTGTCCCGGCATCCCGGATGCTTGGAAAAGGGGATTACGAATACGCAATCCCATTTTATCGCGAAAGGAAACCTATGCTTGCAAACCTTGTCATGATAGGCGAGGAGGAACTGGCAGCACGGTACAATACGGTTCAAAAATCCGGGGACACATTAATCGTTGATATTTTCATCCCCGGCTTCCGGCCTGGCGGTGCGTGGTTCTGGGCAAAAGCCCGCCCGCTCCGCGACCATTCTGGAGCAATAACCGGTGCAATAGAAACCATCCGGGATATCACAGACAGGAAAAAGGCAGAACTGGAGACTGAGCTGACCCGGGCAAGGCTCGGCCAGATAATCAATTTCCTTCCTGATGCGACATTTGTAATAGATAATAATGGAGTCGTTATCGCCTGGAACCGGGCGATGGAGCAGGTGACCGGAGTTCCCGCCACCGATATGATTGGAAAAGGGAACCACGAATATGCCATCCCGTTTTACGGTGAACGGAAACCAATGCTTGCTGATCTCGTATTTATGCCTGACCATGAAGTGGAAAAGCGCTATCATTCTATTATTAAAACTGGTGACACACTCGTCGTTGATATCTTCATCCCTTCATTCGGCGAGGGAGGGACCTGGTTCTGGGCGAAAGCAAGTGCAATCTACAACAGGGATGGCAAAATTACCTGTGCCATCGAGACGATCAGGGATATTACAGACAGGAAAAAGGCAGAACTGGAGATGGACCGTGCACGACAGAGGCTTGCCGAGATCATCAGTTTCCTGCCTGACCCGACATTTGTGATTGACCGGGAAGGGGTTGTCATCGCATGGAACAGGGCACTCGAGGAACTTACAGGGACGATTGCAGGAGAGATGATCGGGAAGGGAGATTACGAGTACGCCATTCCGTTCTATGGAGAGAGAAAACCAATGCTCGCGAACCTGATTTTCATGCCAGGGGAAGAGATAGGAGAGAGGTACCACAGCGTTCAGCGGATCCGTGATACCCTTGTTGTGGATATTTTTATCCCGGGTTTCAGACCTGGAGGGGCATATTTCTGGGCCAAGGCCAGCCCTTTGTATGACCCGGATGGTAATATTACCGGTGCAATTGAGACAATCAGGGATATCACCGAGCGGATCCAGATTGAGCAGAAACTGGCACGTTCCAGTGCAGAACTGCAGATTGCTGCAGAGATCCAGCAGAGTTTCCTGCCAGAGGCGTTACCGGAGATCAGGGGGTTCGATATTGCAGCCAGGAGCGTAATGGCAAAAGAAGTAGGAGGGGACTTTTTTGACGTGATTCCCTTCGAGGTTATCCCGATGGACATGGGAAAGTTTGGCATATTAATTGCCGATGTTTCAGGTAAAGGGGTCCCTGCAGCTCTTTTCATGGCCCTCTCAAGGATCGTTGTCAGGGTCAGCGCACTATGGCACCGGGACCCGGCAACGGCAATCAGTTTTTCAAACGATATTATCACGCAGGACTCAAAGGCAGGGATGTTTGTCACGCTGTTTTTTGGGTCGCTTTCAGAAAAGGACAGGACACTCACCTATGTGAATGCCGGTCATAACCCCCCGCTGGTGTACCGTTCAGGGACAAAAATATTTGAAGAACTTATGCCGACCGGTATTTTCCTCGGCGGGATTGAACACCAGGTTTATTCGTCAAAATCGGTAGAGATCGCGAAAGGGGATATCGTTGTCCTTTACACAGATGGTATAACAGAATCGATCAANGCAGAAGAGGAGATGTTTGGAGAAGAACGATTACGGTCAATAATCATGAAACATACCGGTATGNCTGCTATCGGTATCATGGAGAAAATACTTGAGGAGGTCAGTGCATTCGCAGTTGGCCAGCCCCAGTTTGATGATATTACCCTGATGGTGATCAAGGGTATTGACTGACCTGACTCACCGATGCCACAAAAAATCTGGATGTTCCAGATCTTTTTCCAGATATCCATTCAAATGGCTGTTTTCCATCCCCGTTTCATATCGCGGGCTTCAGGGTACTCGCTGGAGTAGGGATATAATAATCACCCTTACCCTGTAACGTTGGGACATAGTTATAGTCCGGAATTAATGAGTACTGCGAAACAAGATATCCCTTGTAATAGGGCCAGGTTTCTATCCTGAAACTGGCACGCTCTCCGGGATTCATGTTTGTGAGCGCGTCATAGGTCGAACCGAGCAGTGTCCCGTTCGCATCGTAGGTTGTCGCTACCAGGTATACTTTAACAATTGTTGTGGTTCCGGTATTCTGGGCNGTCCCGGTCACGATATACGTACCACTGTGAACATTGATTTCACCGCTCTGTTCAACGATAGTCAGGCTTTGAATCTGGCGGGAATTTTTCAAGGGGCTCGAGAGCCCAAGCAGGGGGAAGAAAAGGTACAGTACCAGTACCGTAAGAATGATAATACAAAGTACCAGAAAGTACAGTACTTTTGTATATTCCATAGTATTCCGTGTGGTTACTCTGATTTATTTATTCCCATTAATCTGCAGCCACGGTTGATGAGGGCTTGAGATTCTGGAAATTAAATAATAATCCTTTCCGGGTTACCGTATCGGAATCGCATGGGGGGACAGGACACCCGAAACTATTTCAAACAAAACAGGAAAACTAACTGGTTTCATGATAAAATGTTCATAAAACTTACCGTACATCACAATATCTTCAGGTGTTGGTTTTTTACCGGATACCATGATCACCGGAATATGGGAGCTCGCAGGGTTCTTTTTGAGAGTCATCAGGGTCTGCCAGCCGTCCATAGGTTCCATCATCACATCGAGAAGGACAAGGTCCGGGATATACGCACGGATCATATCAATACAATCCTGGCCGCTGACCGCGGTGATCACATGGTAACCTTTTCTCCGAAAGTACAGGGAGAATATCGATAAGATATCGGCGTTATCATCCACAATGCATACAGTACGCAAAATGTTTCCCTCACCTAATGTGATATCAGGCCTTTGCTCTCCTGGCAATCCGGGTTCCCATGATGATAGTGCTCTATGAGGAACCTCCTGACCTTTTCAGACTCAAGCCAGCCTTCGTCAAGCCGGGTGACAATCGAATCAATGATTGCCACCTGTTCCAGGACTTTTTCCTTGTAAGGATTCTCCTCGAATTCTATAATCGATGTAATCACCTGAAGGGGATTCCTTATCTGGTCATTCAGGATCTGGAACTGTTCATTATTTTTTTCAATCTGCCGTATCCCCTTTTCCCGAAGCTTTTCCTCGAACCGTACACGGTCAGTAATATCACGACATACGACAATAACAGCATTCACAAGGTTATTTTTATTTTTCATCGGGATGAGGAGNGTCTCGTACCATTCACTTCCGTAAGGTGTCCGAACCTGGTCCTGCCTGTGGATCTTTTCTCCCCACCAGATTACCCGGGAAATGAAATCGTCCAGGGACTGGATCAGTTCCCCGGACAGAATATCATGGTAAGGTTTTTTCCAGGTACCATTGCGACAATCAGTGCCAAATCGCATCATTACAACGCTATTGGCGTATTCCAGTATACGATCGCGGTTTACGATGAATATCATGTCTTCCCCCAGTTCGGCAATTGTACGGTACCGTTCCTCGCTTTTTTTCAGCCGGAGTTCCAGGGAGTGCTTCTTCATCACCATGCTGATAGTGATCTGCAGTTTTTCTTCCTCAAGTGGCAGAATATAATAATCAAACTGGGGGGGAAGCATGGTGAGACCGGGAGGAGGACAAGATGAGGCAGATGAAATGAGGAGGAGGGGAAGCTCACTATGTCCCCTGATTTTTTCTGCGGACGAAATCCAGGAGGATTTGCCGTACTGTGAAATGTCAAGGATAATGAGGTCAGGCTTTACATGCCGGGCAATTTTCAGGGCATCATTTTCATTATCGGCAGTGGCAATTACCTCGTACCCCATCGCCGACAGAACGGCATGAATTCCTTTCGTCGTAACCGACTCATGTTCGATAAGGAGAATGTTCATGCCTGCCATTACTGAACCCCGCAATTATCAACCCCGGAGGGCCTTGGGAGGAAGACCCTTGCCTCGTACACCACCACCTCTCCGGGAAGGGGGTGTCTTTTTGTTTAACATTATCCCGGGGTATTTTAAGATCTTCTACACCGGTTGCGTGATACGATAAATTCCGAGCCTGAGGACCTTATTATCCGGATTGAAGATTGCACATCAGGTGATATATTTATCACGTATTTTCAGATTAATCGCTGCGATTAACATTAACTGGAGCGGTGAACCTTCGTCATCATAACGAATGTTATCCAGTACAGTACCATTTTTTCCTATGGCATATTCCTGTGAAGGCAGACAGTTAACCATCCATTGGTATGGTTACGACATAAAACAGCGCTTTCTGGTATTATTGAATGATTTTTTAAATACCATGAAGTTCAGCTCGGCTATTCTTGCAATTACCGGGGGAGCAGGGGTATTTGCATCGTGTTTTATCCAGGGGATCCCTTGCACCCCGGCCCTGGTTAGTATCATGATTCTGGTTTCATTCTCGGTTTACAACCTGAACCGGAAGACCGATGAGGCAGAAGATGAGATCAATCATAAAGAGAGATTTTCATTTACGAAGAAATTTGAAAAGCACCTCTTCTATGCTGCACTCGTNTCATACGCCATTGCACTGGTAATCTGTTCACTGTCCGGGCCGGCAATGCTCCTTGCCGGACTGATCCCGCTCATCTGCGGTATCCTCTATAGTGTGCCACTATTCCCGGAAACATGGCATTTTCACCGGTTAAAAGAGATCCCCCTGCTAAAAAACCTCCTGGTTGCCGGCGCATGGGCGTTAACACTCTCACTTCTGCCGGTGTATGCATACAATCTCATGCCCGGTATTCCTGCGTTTCTGACTGCACTTTTTTTCTTCAATTATGTTTTTATGGCGTCTGTCCTCCCGGATATCCGTGACAGGGAGGGCGATGTAATAGTCGGAGTGAATACAATCCCGGTCATTATAGGGGCAGAAAATACAAAAAAACTCCTCACCAGCATTACATTAATCATTGGTTGCGGAATTCTGATTTACGGGGCCGGGTACCTTCCAGGACCGGTTCTTATCCTTCTCGGTATCGGACTTTGTTATATCCAGTTCTGTATCCTTTCCATCAACAGATTGCTCGATATACATTTTGTCTGCGATATCCTTGCAGATGGGGGATTTATTATAATCGGTGCTGTAGCTGCTGTATTAACATTCACAGGTGTATTTGGATAACGTACATGGATTGCAAAAAACGATTGAGTCCAGGGATAAATTAATTATTTTTTCGGTAATTTTATAGTCAGGGCAGCCCCCGTCTCAAAAAAAAAATCAGGTCTCAATTTTAGCAGGACGGTCTGGATTTTTTTTAAAAAATTGGCCGGATCAAATAATTTTTACTGTTATAAAGAAATGTTACAGAATATAAGGTGCCCAATGAACCCACTCGACTCCTATGAGCAACACCAAAAAAGTATCCATTCAATTTTCAGTTCACGATTAAAAATCCAGATACTTTTAACCCTTCTTAATGAACATCCCCCCCTTTCCAGGCTCCGTGAAGTAACGGGGAGTACATCACAGGCATTAATCCCCAAAATCCGGAGCCTGGAGTCACAGATGCTTATAGAGTCAAGAAATTACGAGTACTTTCTGACGCCCCTTGGAAAAGCCGTGGCAACAGAAGTTGCAAATTTTGTCACCCTCATGAGTGGGATCACCCGACATAAGGAGTTCTGGGCAATTCATGATCTTTCGGGAATTCCCGGGGAGTTTTTGCAGAGAATAGGGGAACTCCAGGACTCAGATGTCAAGCTTGATACCCAGGTTGATATTATGCACGTCTATTCTCATTTCTTAAAAATTGTCAGGGAGGCAGCGTATATCCATGGCATATCATCAATTATGAGCCCGGGACTGGCGGAAACAGTCGCAGAGAGGGTGGTAGCGGGAGTCCCGGTGGAACTCGTTGTAAACAGGCAGGTAACAAGCCTTCTTGGCAGGGAACCCTATGTCGGGCAGATAAAGCAACTATCAGGATTTAACAATTTTAAAGTCTGGGTAACTTCTGAAGACCTGAAAGTCGGGATTACGGTAACCGACAAATACCTCTCTGTCGGACTTTTCAAAAACGACAGTGACTTGTATGACAGCTCAACTGACCTTTTTAGCCAGGGTCCCGAGGCTATCGGGTGGGGTGAGGACCTGTTCCGATACTACCGGGACCGTTCAGTCCTTCTTGATCTCAGCGGCGGGTTCCCGGAAGAAGGCAAGTGACGTACTAATAAATTTTTAAGAAAAACCAGAATTACTATAATATCACCCGGATACCGGGATTGTCCCGTTAACAGGAATTGCCGGCAGAGGTGGCATTCATGTGCCTTCCTGCTGGACCAGTTAAAATCAATTTACTCCTGCGATCGGACCATTTTAAAGAATTTATTAATGATTTATTCACGGAGAAAGGCAACAATGCGGGATAAAAGATTTATCGCAGAGCACCGGGGCGGACCTCTGAAAAAGGAACAACACTANCAGTTAATAACATGGGCCTGTAATTGTGCGGAGCACGTTTTGGACCTTTTCGGTGAAATAACAGACGAACGACTAAAAAATGCTTTATTGATTGCCAAAGAATGGGCAAATGGAAATGCTTCAACAGGTGATGCAATGAAAGCTTCAGTTGCCGCTCATGCTGTCGCAAGAGAATCTCCTGGTGCGACTTCAATAGCGGTAGCCCGTTCCGTGGGTCAGGCTGTGGCAACAGCTCATATGGCTGACCATTCAATGGGAGCCGCGTGGTATGCTTTGAAAGCCGTGAAACATGCAGGTAAACCGATAGAGAAAGAAAGAAAATGGCAGGATGAACAATTGCCTCCGGAGATTAGGGAGCTTATCCTGACTGCAAGGAAAATCAGAAAAATTTAAATTACACTAAAATTGCTTAATTTTTTAAAATACCGGACAGAGAACCTTCTCTTGAGTACTCACCCGGGTTTTTCAGGCCCTCATAAGTTCCATCTCGAGCCACAGGCGGTTCATCCGTTTCCTTGCCTTCCTTGGCAGTGCAAATGCGTCCATCAGGTCCTGTTCTATAGATATCCTGNGTTTCCCGCCTGCAAGGTTATCCGCATTGGTAACAATCTTCTCCTCNAGAGTGACCGGAACGCAGTCTATGGGGAGAAGGTTAAGCAGTGTACACTCATCTGCCGTCAGCCCTGCACCCGTATGGCATTCAACAATCCGTGCAACTGCTTCAGGCTGGCCAAGTTCCCGGCAGATCGCTGCACCTGCCTGGGCGTGGCCAATAGCATGTGTTGACGAACGACCGATGTCGTGAAGCATAGATCCCGCGAGAACCAGGGCNGGGTCTGCGAGGGAGCCCTCGTGAACATATTCCATNGCAATAGCGCTGACCGCCCGGCAATGTGCAATTACTTTCGGGCTGCACCCTTTCCGGGCAAGCAGTCCCTCGAAAAAAACAGTATTCTCAGGCATGCCCAAGGGTCTGCTTCATGGTATTGATACGCTTTTTAAGGGCACGCAGAAGCATTTCGTTATCGAAATGGGCCATCTGCTGGTCGCAGTCGGGACAGATAAAATTGACATCAATCGCCTGGTTAAATGTGCAGATGATACCGCATGACTTGCAGATATAGAAGTCGTTCTCTTCCTCAAACCGTGCGCGTGCCTCGAGCTTGTCGAGCACCCGTTCAAGGTCCTCACGGATCGCGTCGTAAATCGTGTCCATCCTGAGCTGCCAGAGGTAGGTGAGCCACCCGGTCTCGTTATTNTTAATCCGGCGGTACTCTGCAAGCCTCTTCTCGTAGAGCGTGTAGAGGGTATGACGTACCGAATTNAAATTGATGCCCGTCTTTGCTGCGAGGTCCTCATCACTGTATTCGTTATTATCTGGATATTTTGATAGCAGGTCAAGCCCTTCCTCGCCAATAATGCGCAGCAGGTAAGCACGGATTGCCAGGTTACTCAGTAATTCTTCCATCAGGACGTCCTTCCTATATATTGCTGCACAGTGCTAATATGTTTATCCAGCATCAATATTGCGTCTCGGCGTGTCCGGCCCCAGCCATAAACACTGACAATTGCACCACCCTTTTCAACCAGTGAACCAGGCCACGGGACGTCTGCAACAAAGGGGAACTCCCCGAGGTCCTTCCCGACAACNAGTTCATCCCGGGCAAAAAGGATTTTCCGTGCCGCAAATTGCCTGGGTTCCGGCATACTTTCCGGGATCCTCCCTTCACACGCATCAACGTGGAGTGAAAAGAGGTTTTTCCCGGTCGCCATTTCCACCGTGTCAACGGTCCCCTGGAACCGTGGATTCACTTCGATAGCGTAGGGAGTCCCCCCGACAACGAAATCAATCCCGATTGTCCCGATACAACCCGAAGCAGAAGCAATTTTTTCTGCGCTCCTGACCATGTCCTCTGCAAGGGGATGCACAAACGGCGTAACTGATCCCGAAAACCCGTATGCGGCATCTTCCCCACCCCTGAGCAGCTGCTCGTTGACTGCCACTGCCCTTGCGCGGGTACCATCGGTTACACAGCAGACGGATGCAGGAATCCCCTGCACCACCTCCTGCCAGAGTGCTGGCGGGTCATCGAGGTCTTCTTTCCATTTCCGCCATTCATCATCATTATGGAGTACAGCATTGCGCCACCCCCCGGATCCGCTTCTTGGTTTTACCATGGCCGGGTATGTCCGGCCGGGAAGGGTTGCAGGTGCAGGCACACCCGTTTCCAGGAAAAAACGGGATGTCCGGCCCTTATCAAGAAACGTTGCGGCCTTCTCCGGGGCAGGGCCATACCGGGGAATTCCAACCGGCAGCATCTCGGCCCCCGAGGTCGGGACAAAAATATCACACCTGTATTTTCCGGACATCTGCTCAATCGCGGGAGGTAATGACTCAAGATCGTCAAAAGACATGGAATCGTCTGCATAGCGGGACAGGTCCTTGTCACAGAAGTGATCGACGGCATATACCCGGTACCCGGCCGCATGTGCTGAACAGGCCACGTGGCGCGTGGTAAAACCGGCAATGAGCACGCTCCGGTTCAGAGACTTTCGGTCTGTTTTCCTTTCCCGCATGGGACAACCCTGATCTTGGCACCCGCGAACTCGCTGGATAGTTCCGAACCCTCGAATAACCTGTCTAAAAATACTGCAAGGCTTGCAATCTCGGAATGGGGCTGGTTTGTGACCGATATATTCCAGTCAGCAAGCCCGTACACTTCCCCCGGGACTTTCTCGGCCCCAACGACAACGAGAATTTTCCCCGAATCCCTTATCTCGGTCTCATGCTCGCGTACCGGGAGACCGTACATCGTCAGGTGAACAACTTTTCCGCCGCTCCTCTGCCATTCTTCAATGCACCGGCGCCATTTAACCTTGTCCTCGATGAAAAAATCACCACCCCACTGCTCTACAACCCTCGTGATACTCCGTACGATCCCGGTATCCTGTCCGGCAAGGTACATACCCTTCGCACCGAGCGCCCTCGAAAGCAATCCTACATGGGTCGTCACCCGCTGGTCACGTTCCGGGCGGTGGCCAAGTCTCAGGATAACAACTTCCATGCTACTGCTCCGGTTTTTTTACTCTTATCACGCCGTCCTCGATGACTACCGGGCTGTCCTTTGCGTACCGGCACTGGCAACGGAACAGCATATCCGGGATAGAGAGTACGTCGTAGTTTCCCTCCCGGCATTCGATGAGAAGATTTGACTCCATCCTGGTGAGCGATGCACGGATATCTCCAGCGGGAAATCCTGTTTCACGGACGATTGTCTCCTCTGTTTTCGCACCCTTACCAGAAAGGACATGATATACTATCCAGTCAAGGTCCTCGTCTTTCACGGGCATGTATTGTACCCGTTACAGGTTATAGCTTTTCTGGCATTACCATGACATTTTTCTCATCTGGCGGTTATATACTTCTGAATGACTGACGGACAACAGGCGAAATCCTACCGTGATCTTACGAAAATTGCGGACAGGCTTTTCATGCAGAGTGATGATGACGAGGAGCAGCTGGCGTACGCACTAGATTCTGTCGAACCTGAAGTACGGCAGGAACTCCTCGCTTCTGACCTCCTGAATGCCTACCAGGTCTTTTACTACTATTTCAGGGAGTTTCCCGGGGAACTGGCAAAGGAGCGTCTTCTGTTGTTACCAGCCACGTCACTCTCC
>JGI20214J51088_10000560_pt1 | contig 25700 bp, 17 predicted proteins | sample WetSurMetagenome_FD_51088 | JGI IMG/M metagenome (IMG submission 51088) | reverse complement strand
TAAAGAAGGAAACTCCATTAAAAACCATCCGAACCTGTTGTTAATCATTGGTCCCCAGTTGCTTCTAGAATGTCGGCCATAGGGTTGTGTGACTTGCAGAAGTATTGGAAATATAATAACCGCAACAGCAATCCAAATCCAGCAAAGCAGGTTAAATGTTTCGTGTAATATCATATCAGTTTATAAAACAATTTTCTCTATACCAGTCAAATGTGTCTCTAAGGGTTTGTTCAAGTGAACGGGGTTCATACCCAAGCTCCTTTCTGGCTTTTTCGTTTGAAATATTTACAGGGGAATTGGCCAGCATTTCAAGAGACTGATAAGTATATAAAGGTTCCGTGTTTGTAATTGAAGAGTAAACCTTAAAAAACGGACATGCCAGACGTGCCAGGGAAACCGGGACAGTTAAAGGAATTTTGCACCCTGATATTTTACTTACCATTGCAGATAACTCCTGAAGACTGCAGAATTGCCCGGAAAGGATATATTTTTCTCCCTTACGCCCCGATTCTATTGCATGTATCGAAGCTGACACAACATCGCGTACATCAACCCAATTATATCCGCCGGAGATCAAAAAGGGTAATTTATTCTGGTAAATTTTAAGCAGCGCCTGCCCCAGAAGAGATCTCTGGTAATCAAATGGTCCAATTACCGCAGTAGGATTTAATATCACGGCATTCAATCCTTCCTTAACCGCTTTCATCACTTCTCTTTCACCTTCAGCTTTTGTAAACTCATATATAGTCTTATTTGAACTAACTAATGATCTGCTTTCGTCCAGCATCTGATCCTGAGATTCGACATGAAAAGCATGAATACTGCTGAAGTGAATGAATTTTCTGATCCTTGCGTGATTAGCAGCCTTTATAATGTTTTTTGTACCAGTGACATTGGTTTCATAAACTTGTGCTGAATACCTGTTCTCAATGGCAATCTGAGCTGCAAGATGAAATACAACGTCCACTCCATCGCAAAGCTTATCCAGCGATTCAGGTTCAAGCAAATTCCCCCGAATAACCTCAACATCAATTTCATCCGGATCAATTCTGGAATTGTAAACCAGAACTTTTATTCCGGCCCCCTGTTTTTTTAGTTCCTTCACAAGGCAATTTCCGATATGCCCACTGGCTCCGGTAACAGCAACTTTCATAACAAAATGTATAAAATATAAGGTTACAAATCTGTTATTTTTAGACAATTAAGTAGAAGAGATGTGTATCTAAAGGATCATTAAAATGGAATTTAAATATACAAAATCCGTCTCGATAAATCACTATTGTATCTAGGAACTCGTGCAATCAATATTACTTTTAAACTGACTAAACTCTGGTCAGATATTTAAACTCGCTGTCTATAAAGGAAAATTTCTGTGTCGCTCCAGCGTAGTAAGGTTGTTTATTCGTTAAGCTCCACCAATATGATCACAGACAAATCCGGAAATCCTCATAACCCAAATATTCTTGGTTTTCTGGTATCCGGTTGGTCAATGCCAACTAAAACCCATCTGATGATTTCAAACAACAGCAAATTACGTTGATACAACCGGATTTACGCTATTTACAACACTCTGAGAACAAGGGNAGAACCACTGGTTTTTCGACAAATCCCGGGGTTCCACAAATTATTAAAACAATCAGATGTTATCCTTGATAGTCAAGATTGCTTCTGCAATATCAGGGGGTGGATCATTTCCATAAAATCGTTCAAGTGCATCCACAACACGATAACGCAGACCTATGCCGTTATGCTTGTTTCGCCAGAGAGTTGCACGAATCTCGAAGTCATGGGGGCAATCGAATATAATCTCGAAGACTGGTTCGTCAGGAGTGACTGTGCTAAACTCATCTTTTTCGTGATACTCATCTAACTGATATACAACACAGGAGGTGTCGTCCGGAGCATTATTGATCCAGGCTCGTACCTCAAAGGCTGTGGTATCATATTGGCTCCGCACAGGCTTGTGTGTTTTATCAAGGCGGAATTCGCACATAAGCTCTGGCCTCTCTACAATGTAAGTATCCGCTGCTCCAGAAAAACGTTCAATAAGGGTTGGTACGGAGGCCTGATCTTGTGCTATCACACGCATCATCGTTTGTCCTAAATCGTAAGCTTCCCGTATTGTCCGACCATTGGCCAATGCCTCATAAAAAGTCCCTGCAAACTGTATAGCTGCCTCATCAAGTACTGAATTCGTCATACCAACAACACAGTTGACATATGGACTAATGGCTAAGGCTTGCGGCTTTGAAAAACATGAGTTTAATACAACACACTTTATTTCACCCTGTAAGACTTTGAAGATACTGGCCAGAATATCCGGGGCTAACGGAACACTGGTACCAGTAGAATCCTGAAGCACAATCTCACCAGCGGTGGTTCCGTGCCCGGAGAAGTGGACGATAGTTGGCTGGTGCTCCTGAAGATAGGTTATCAGATCAGGGGGGCTGACCGCCCATTCCTGCTCGATTCGGATTTCCCTGAATACCGAGGCCCGGATCTTCCGGCGAATGTTGCGTATTTCTTCACCTAAATGAAGAGGATCTGTTTCCGAAGGATTTGCAGCTAAAAATAGAATCCCATACATATTGTTTCCTTATAAATTTGAATGTAAACATGTTTTTGTCAGACCTATAATTCCACTAAACAATCAAATTTATGATAAAATATTAAGAAAGTCAAGATGATTGATTTTGGATATANTANAAGATTTATCCAAATATAAAACTTAGTTGAGATTATCTATTCCAGAGTATTTCAATGATTCAGAAGAATGAATTGTGCAGCCCGTATTGGGTCAAACCTTATTAAGAATTACGTTAAGAGCCATGTATAAGAAATACTTTTACTGAATCTTTTACGTTTTATATAATATAATTTAACAGAATAATTTTAAAATTATAAATTTGTTCTTTATCAGANTGGACTAACTGTTTTATAGTTTTTAATTCTGAAATCCCTGAAAAAAATATGAGAATTTATATTCGTGCTATTCTTATTCTTTTTTCAATAACATTCACTTCATGTATAAAGGAAAAATTTGATGCCAAGAATTTCGATGCCTCACTCAACCTGACTTCTGGTCTTGCAATACCAATAGGATATTCCCATCTCGGAATTGAGAAATACCTCAACGACACAACTTCAAAAAATATCCGGATTTCACCCGATGGTTTTCTGAGTCTCCATTACTCAACTGGTGTCGTTTCCGGGATAATGAGTGATCTCCTTACATTTCCACAGATAAATATTAATAAAACCGTTCTGAACCAAACTGGGCTCCAGATTGATCTTCAAACATCAGGAACTACAATCGATCTTACAGATTCAATACTCATCCCGGTATCGTTGGTCCAGACGATTGCAAGGATTGACAGCATTCAGCTTCTCTCAGGGAACATTCAATTATCAATCACTTCAACAAACCTTACCGGGACAATTTCTTACCAATTCCCGGGTCTCAGACTGAACGGAGTTCCGCTTTCATTAAGCAGGAGTTTTCCAAATGCAAACTTCACTGTTCCACTGGCAAATTATAAAATCATACCCATACATGATGTGATCGGAAATAATATCCTTAAATGCATATTTTCAATTCATCTTCAGAATCCTTCGGGACCAATAAATAACGGATCGGCAATTTTAAATGGTAATGCTGTTCTTGATGCATTAAGTTATGAAACTATATGGGGTGACTTTAGCGGCTATGATATCACTCTTCCCTCCTTTCAGTTTTCAACCGGCATTTTCGACAGGGTATCAGGCGGACATTTTGAATTTGCTGATCCGCAACTTAAATTCATCTTCTCAAACTCCATAGGTGTTCCATTAGGACTCTCATTTAGTCAGTTTAATGCCATCGACCACAACAACAACAGTTTGTCTTTAACCGGAAGTGGAGTTCCTACATTGACAAATCCAAGAATTATCAGGTATCCATCGTTAAACCAGATGGGACAGACCATTACAGACAGCCTTATCATTAATAAAACGAACTCCAATCTTCCAGATATACTTGCCTCAAATCCTACAACGATAGATATGACTGCATCAGGTAAAATAATGCTGCCGGGAAGCGGAGGAACAACATTTGTAAATCATGATTCAAAGTACGATGTTACAGCAGTTATTGACCTGCCGCTCTGGGGCAAAGCAGGGATCCTTATCCTGACAGACACACTTATCTTCAATTATCTAAAAACTGCACTTCCTGTTCCGGAGGAACTTGAACGAGTGATTATACACATCAATATAACCAACGATTTCCCCGTAACTGTTTATCCTCAGGTTTACCTCCTGGATGAAAATCATATGCTGCTCGACAGCTTATTCGCAGGGAATGAAAAGATAGAGGGTGCCACAGACAGCAACAATGACGGTTTTGCTGATCCCCATAAACTGGATCCTTTAGATATCGATCTTCCCAGGGCAAAAATTGATATCCTGAACAAAACCCGCTTCCTGATCACTAAAGGAAAGATAATGACCACAAGTTTCCCGAATCAGGATGTGAAGTTCTATTTATCTTATTATCTGGATTATAACATAGGACTTATTGCCCAGCTAAAGATAAATACCGGCAGGAAATGAGGAAGGAAAAAATATTGTTCACTGGAATGGCTACAGATAGAAGAACTAATGTGGCAATTCTCTTCACTTTAGTCTCAATATTTTTCTTTAATAGAACTTCCTATTCACAGGACAATACCTTATACCAGATGCCGGTTATCCCACAGACAAACCAGCTCAATCCTGCATTAATGCTGGGCTGTAAAGTTTATGTGGAACTGCCGGTTATCTCATCCTTTAAATTGAATATCAGGAACACCGGGTTTGGGTTCCACGATATAGTTCATACCGGGACCGGAGCACAATCAGACAAATATTATCTGGATTTAACAAATCTCGATAAGTTACTCAGACCTATGAATTATTTCCGTACTGATCTCGACATAGATTTGCTTGGATTCGGATTTCCTCTNAAGGACTGGTATTTCACTTTCAGTATTGCAAATCATACAGATTTACGTATTGGTTATCCTCATGACGTTTCCTCCCTAAAAGATGGCAACTGGCAGGTAAATACAGGAAAATCAATTCCAATAAGTTTGAATGGTCTTGGTATCGATCTCACAGTATGGAATTCCATTGGGATTAGCGCTGCGAGAGAACTGAAGGAAGGACTTAAAGTAGGATTACGCCTGAAATACCTGCAGGGAATGGCTAATATTGATACCCGAAACTCAACATTGCAATTGAATACAACAAGTAATCCTATCACTCTTGAGGCGGAAATGAGNTACAGGATTAATGCTTCCCTCCCGGTGAAACTTGGCTACGGTACGAATGGATTNGTAAACAGAGTAAATTTTGACAATACTTTTAGCAATATCATTGGTGATTTTATCTTTAATGGGAACCGGGGAGCTGCTATTGATGCAGGCATTATTTATGATCTTGATGAAAATACACAGATTTCCGCAAGTTTTACTGATCTCGGATTTATTTGGTGGAAAAAGAATGTGAATAATTTCGATGCAAGCGGAAAGTACGTATTCAATGGTATAGATCTGGACAAATACCAGGCAAATCCAGGGCAGACAGACTTCCTGAAAGCACTGAAGGATACTCTCTCACAGGTTTTCAGGGCATCAGGCACAAAAAGAAGCTACATTACATTCACCACTCTTAAGGTTTACGGAGGAATTACCCGGGTGCTTTTACCAAAACTCAATGCAGGAGCCATGACCAGAATTGAAATTTATAATGCACAAATCAGGCCATCGCTTTCATTGTCTCTGAACTACACACCTTTGTCATACTTTTCAACTTCACTCAGTTACACCATCATGAACAATAAGTTCAATCAGGTGGGGGCCGGTATAGCTCTCGGAAACCATGGGGCTCAATTCTATATGATTACTGATAATATTCCGGTCAGGTTTACTCGATCCGCCGGATCCGCTCTTATGTGGCCTTATAACGCCCGTATGGTAAGCCTGAGGTTTGGATTGAATCTTCTATTCGGTTGTAAAGAAAAGGAAGAAAAGAAACGTCCAGGGAAGAAAAGCAAAGACGGGATATGCCCTGCATACTGGTAGAAATCTTCAGATCCCTCTACTCGTAACTCAATGACTCGACCGGATTTCTTGTAGCTGCCCGCCAGCTCTGCAAACTCACTGTCAGTAAGGCAACAATGTATGCTATAAACGGTCCGGCCAGGAAGGTCCAGTAAGGCATCGGGGAACGAAAATAGAATCTTGAAAGAAAAATATTACCAAGAAGAAATGCAATTGGCAAGGCAATAAAAAAAGCTATAGTCAGCCATTTAGTGTAGTTGTTTAACAATAAACGCATAATCGAAAAGATAGTAGCCCCATTTACCTTCCTGATCCCGATTTCTTTCGTTCGTCTTTCAGCAGTAAACGATGCCAGACCTGATAATCCCAGGCAAGCCAGGACAAGTGCAATAAAAAATGCCAGACCAACCAGATTCGAAGTTGTACTTAACCGTGAATAATCCGGAAGATCTCTGAAAAGAACAGGTTGAAACGGGATACCATTTTCATAGCGTTCATATACTTTCCTGATTTTTTCAATCACTTCAGAATAGCTTCCCGTTGAGAACCTGATCAGTAAAGCATTCCGGTTATCAGCACTTACAGAAATGATCGTTGGCACCAATGGACCTGCAAGATCAATTGCATGAAAGTCTTTAAAGACACCAATTATTGTACCTTTCTTCCCTTCAACAGTCAATAAACTGCCTACCGGATTCTTCCTTTTCATAACATTTGCCGTAATGTCATTAATTACATAACAGATAGAATCCGAGAGAAAGGATTTGTCAAAATACCTTCCGTCAATCATTTTGATCTCCACCGTCTTATTGTAATTAAAATCAGTACTGACACACCAGAAATGCAGTTTTTCCGATATATCCTTGCCTTCCCAGGTTACCTCGTTCGAAACGCGGGCTCCGCGTGTCGGGATACAGTTCGTAAAGCTTGCTGATTCAATACCCGGGATCGAAAGCAAATCAGACTTCATACTTTCTTCATGATTTTCCAGATTTTTTGAATTATTGAGAATGATCAGTCTGTCTTTGTCAAATCCGAGATCGTAGTTACGTATATACTTGTCCTGAACCTTAATGATCAACATACATATAATCAATACAACTGGTATTACAAACTGAAAAACAATGAGGCTCTGCCTGAAAAAGCTGTAACTGTGGCTTGTTATGATCTTAGCCTTAAGTATTGAGACCGGATTTGATGAAGACAAGTATAATGATGGAAGCAATCCGGAAAATAATCCTGTGAATAATGCAATGCCGGTAAAAACAAGAATAACTCTGAATTCCGTAAACCTCAGGTGGATGTCACCGTTAAACATTGTATTGAAACCGCCTATAAATAACCTCACAAGAATTATTGCAGTAAACAAACTTACCAGAATGAGAATGAATGTTTCACCAAGGAATTGTATTATAATTGTCGATTTTGTTGCACCTGCGACCTTTTTGATCCCGACCTCACGATATCTTCTTATATTGAGAGCAATGGCAAGGTTTATGAAGTTAAAACAGGCAATCAGTAAAATAGCAAAACCTATACTGCCGACAATGACCACATTCTGCATCTCCCTCCAGATGCGCTTCTCACCGGAATAAGCATAGAGTANCTTTTCTTTGAGAGGGAATAAAAACAGTTCCTGGTTTAAGGTAGTTTCCTGATTTTTAATCAGATCCTTAATCCTGGCATTTACCTTACTGATATTTGCATTGTTTTTAATAAGTACCCATATCTGGTTTGCAGATGCTCCTGTTTCATTTGCCCAGCTATTTTGAACCAGGAACTTTGAGAATGGGATTACAAAATCAAACTGTAGCACGGATTGTGATGGAACATTTCTCATTACTCCTGATATCTTGTATACCTCCTGTTTGTTGTCATCTTTGAGAATCAACATCTTACCCAGGCAATCAGTAGTCTGAAAAATTTTATAGGCTGACCGCTCTGAAATAACAATTGAATTAATATCAGAAAATACATTTGCTGCTCCTGAAGAGACAAGAGGAAAAGAAAACATATCAAAAAAGCTCTCATCAGCATAAATACCATTTTCTGAAAATGATTTGTCACCGTTTATTACTGTATAACTGCGATCGGCGATCCGGGTCAGTGATTCTATCTCAGGGACATTCTCGTTCAGAATTTCACCGAGAGAAGCTGAGAGGGGCTCTTTCTGAAATCTGTCTCCGTTAAAATAGGTAACCATCGCCTCTGCTTGATATAGTTTCTCGTAGTTTTTATGAAACTTGTCGTAGCTGAAAATATTCAATATATACAGGACAGCAATTATTGCACAGGTTAGACCAAATGTAAGACACAGAAAATTGAGAATACTGTATGTTTTATTGCGCCATAGAAAGCGCAAAGCTATTGTTATGAAACTTTTAATCATCTGAATTTTTTTTGAGTGTATTTATCGGTTTTAACAACAAATCTATTCCCTTATATATCAATTCTCAAAACCAATATACCTTCTTATTAATTGTATCTGCAACTATAGTGTTATGACCGATGAAACATTTGATTATTCCTGAAAAGATATTACTTCCAACAGCTTAATAATACCAGGGATTATCACTGATAATGATTTAATCAGATATTCTAAATTCTGGATTTTTTAAGCTAATTTTGAACAGATCATCTGTAATAGTGTTTTAAGAATAAACATCAATGAAAAAACCACTTTTAATTATTCTGATAATGATGATATTCCACTCGGCCAATTCCCAGAAAGTTCCTTCAGTAGTTTCATCCGTCGACCTTAACAGGTATCAGGGGAAGTGGTATGAAATTGCACGTCTGCCAAACTATTTTGAGAGAAAACTGAAATGCACTTCTGCAACCTACACCCTTCGTGAAGATGGTAAAATAACGGTTCTGAATGCAGGCAATTACTTAACGGATCCCGGAAAAACATCATCAATTGAGGGAGTTGCCTGGGTCCCTGATAAAAACAATCCGGCAAAACTTAAAGTCCGGTTCTTCTGGCCTTTTTCAGGAAACTACTGGATATTATATCTGGATAAGGAATACCAGTATGTCCTTGTTGGTGATCCATCAATAAAATACTTATGGATATTGGCCAGAGAAAAGAAAATTGACCAGGCAATATATGATATGCTGCTTAAGAAGGCCGTTGATAACGGATATGATGTAAAATCAATAATTAAAGTGAGTCAGGATTGTGAATAAGAAGTGCCTAGCTCACTCTAAACTATTTTGTATTTATCGGCAAATAGATAAGTTCAATCCCGTAATTCTTACCAAGATTACGACTGTATTTCTTTTCAACAGAATTATTCCAGTGCTCCAGTACACCAAGGCTTTTTAACCTTGTACCATCGCGTTCAGGATCATAAATGGTATGAGATGGCGGATCATCAGCCAGTGCTGCTTCAACCAGGTACTTTTCCGTGTAAGAAATATCTGCCAGATCGGGCCATTCCGATCTCAGGAAGTCTATCCCGACAGCATCAACAGCTACCCCATCCTGTGAAGCAAACAGACTTGAGCACCACCGGTTATTGAAAGGCGCCATTTGCCATTTGTCCTTTATCAGCGGAGGGCCATCCTGAGAGCGGGCAGCATAAAAACCGTCAATTATGAAGAGAAGTGTTTTTCCTCCCAGGTCTTTATGTCCCAGGAAGTCAGTAAAGGTCATGTACTTATCCTTTCCCTCGCTATCCTGATTAAAATTGTCATGAGCATTTTTTCTCCAGTTGGGATCGATACTTGTTGCACCGTAAAAATTCTTTCCGCAAAGAGTAACTCCCTGCCCGATATGCCCTTTAAGCAATGCCATGTTTATAATATACTCAGCATCAACAGCACATGTTGCCAATCCTGTTGCCAACTTTCCATTATCAACAGAATAAGGAATAGCTTTATCTGCATAGGTTGATTTTACTCTGCCATCGCCACCCGAATTATCAACAAAATTTACTTCGGGAAAATCTTTATGGCACTTATTGAAAATGTTATCAGGAATAAACCGGCTGGCATCAAATATTGTAATACTTTTCTCAGCCACGCCAGCTTCTTTTGTAAGGCTTCTGATCAAGGCATAAACCAGCTGCGGAGTTGCATTCAGGCCTGTTGTATCAGCGTGACTTCTGGTATTATTCTGGTTGATTTTGACTGCAATTTTCTGTCCGTTTGAATAACCCTTAACTATATTTCTTTTCTCTTTATTAAAGTTTTTAAAAAGGGCATCCCAAGCTTTGGTTTCGCTCTTTTTACCTCCAAGTGAAGTCAATACACCGGCCAGCATTTTGTCTGCCTCAACCTGTGAAGTACTTTGCTCATCCCACCAGTATTTGTTTGTACCGTCCCATTTAGCAACCTCCGGATCAAATACCCACACAACCCTTCCCGGAAATATTCCTCGCTCAACACCGATCGGAGAATTGGATATTAAACTGTTTATGTCAACTGTCCCTGCACGAACCTCTTTGCTGTTAAAGATGAAGAACACTACAGCTCCGGTAACAGCAATAACTGAAAATAAAGAAGCATAAAGATATTTTGCTTTTAAAAAATGTCCTTTGGCTTTCCTGAATGCCAGGACAGATCCTGAAAGAGTAAGAAGATAAATAACAAAGGTTGACATAAGCGGAGCTGCTGCCTTCATGCAGGGATAAGCGGCACGTTGTGGCTTTGGAATAACCCTGATCAAAAACCAGACAGTTGAACTAACTCCTAAAACTATGAAGGTGATTCTCCTTATTGCTGTTTCATTTATCAGCATCCTGATTTTCAACAGGAATCCAATCAGTTTTGCTTTCATATTTTAAACCTTTCCGTAAAATGAATAATAAGAGGCGTCACAGAAACACCGGAAAACGTGAAAATTATCCGGCGAATATAACAAACATCCCTGCCGCCAGTGCAGCCCCGATAAGAGGTCCGACTATTGGAACCCATGAATATCCCCAGTCACTGTCGCGCTTCCCGGGAATAGGCAGAAAAAAATGCATTATGCGCGGACCCAGGTCACGGGCTGGATTAATAGCATACCCTGTAGGGCCTCCTAAAGACAAACCAAGACCAAGGACAACTATAGCTACGGGTAATGCATTCAATGCACCAAGACCAACATCAGGTTTAGCCATATATAACACTGCAAGAGCCAGGACATAGGTTCCGATCACCTCTGTAAGAACATTATACCAGACACTTCTGATATTCGGTGCAGTACAGAAAACTGCCAGCTTTGCATCGGCATCTTTTGTCGCATCAAAATGTTTCTTATAAGCTACCCATACGAGAAAGGCGCCAAACATTGCACCAAGCATCTGGGCACAAACATACATTGGCAACAAAGAGAGGGAGAACTTATTTGCAAGAACAAGAGCCAGAGTGACAGCAGGATTTAAATGAGCACCACTGATAGGTGCGGCAATCAGTACCCCTGTAAAGACCCCCACTGCCCATCCGAATGTTATTACAATCCATCCGCTGTTGTTTCCTTTTGTTTTATCGAGAAGGACGTTCGAAACGACACCTCCTCCAAACACAATTATCATGGCAGTTCCGAAAAACTCAGCAAAAAATGCATTCATATCTCTTATCTATTAAATTATTACTAAAACTATATTTTTCATTCATCAAGTTTATTGGCATCTGGGACTAAAAGTGACTAGAGTTTTGAGTGCCTAAACTGCCTAGTGTTATATGTATTCTGATTGGCTTTTCAACTCCAGGCACTCCAAACTTTAGTCCACTTTAGGCACTTACTTTACATCATCCGCCCATGCTTTGGCAGCATTTACAGCCCGGTGCCAGCCTTTTATAAGTGAAAGGGTATCAGCTGCTTTTATCTGCGGTGAAAATGTACGATCCATTTGCCATTGCTGCTTTATCTCCTTTATGTCACTCCAGTAATTAACAGCAAGTCCGGCAAGATAAGCAGCACCCAGTGCGGTAGTCTCAGTTATTTTCGGACGAACAACTTTTGCCTGTAACAGATCAGACTGGAACTGCATTAGCTGATTATTAACTGTTGCTCCGCCATCAACACGTAACTCCCGGATATCAATTCTGGAATCTTTCTGCATCGCCAGCAGGACTTCAAGTGTCTGGTAAGCAATACTGTCAAGGGCAGCCCTTGCAATATGAGAAGAAGTAGAACCCCTCGTAATTCCGACCATTGTTCCACGGGCATGCTGGTTCCAGTGAGGAGCACCCAGTCCGGCAAAAGCAGGCACAAAATATACTCCGTCGCTGTCTTTCACCTTTGCAGCCAGCTTCTCAATATCACCTGATTTTTTGATGATCCCCAGTCCATCGCGGAGCCACTGAACAACCGCTCCTCCGATGAATATACTCCCTTCAAGGGCATAGCTTGTCTCTTTACCTATTCTCCAGGCAACTGTTGTAAGGAGTCTGCTTCTGGATTCAATTGGTTTATTCCCTATGTTCATCATCATGAAACAACCTGTTCCGTATGTATTTTTGACCATACCTGGTTCGATGCACATCTGACCAAACAGGGCAGCCTGCTGATCACCGGCTATACCGGCAACAGGTATTGAGGATGCGAACTGGCCGACAGTATTACCATAAACTTCACTTGAAGACCTTACTTCAGGTAGCATACTGGCAGGAATATCAAAAATCTTTAGCAGCTCTTCATCCCATTTGAGTGAGTGAATATTGAAAAGCATTGTTCTGGATGCATTTGATACATCGGTGATATGTAATCCTCCGCGGGTAAGATTCCAGACCAGCCACGAATCGACAGTGCCAAAAGCCAGCTGACCCTGTTCAGCAAGATTCCTTGCTCCCTTAACATTATCTAAGATCCATTTTACCTTGGTTGCGGAAAAATATGCATCGATGATCAACCCGGTCTTCTCAAGAATATTCCGGCTTTGACCTTCATTCTTTAACTTATCGCAAAAGTCAGATGTGCGTCTGTCCTGCCAGACTATTGCATTATAAACAGGCTTGCCTGTTTTCCTGTTCCAGACAATTGTTGTCTCACGCTGATTTGTTATTCCTATCGATGCAATGTTTACACTCTCAATACCGGCCTTGGTAATTGCCTCCATGGCTACTCCCGCCTGTGTTGACCAGATTTCATCAGGATCATGTTCAACCCATCCCGGTTTTGGAAAATGCTGAGTGAATTCTTTCTGTGCAACTGCAACCGGAAGACCGTTGTGATCAAAAATAATTGCACGGGAGCTTGTGGTACCCTGATCGAGCGACAATATGAATTTTTTCATATTCCTTATAATTAATTGAATATCAATATGTTATAAATATTTGTTAATCAGCTTGTTATACAACCCAACCTGTTCATCCTGCCATTTTGTATTGTGTCCGAATTCTTCAGCCATTATACGGGCAATCTCAGGTGAAATATCAGCACTTGCGCGGACATTTAGAAGCAATGCCCTGGTTCGTCTTGCAAGTACATCCTCAATTGTAACAGGCATTTCATTTCTGCATATCCACTTTATTTCTGCTTTTGAATACGGAAGATGTGAATCAATCAATAAGCCCGAATCAGGCACTTCTGACATCATCTTTTCAATTTCGCTGAAACCATCTCCATAAATATGCAATCGTCCTGCAGATTTGATATCAGCCAATGCTGTAAGTCTTAGATTTGCAGTAACACATTTTCGTTTTTCAAGAAATCCTGCTGCTATGGCTTTATCAATTGTCTCCTGTGCCATCCTTCGATAGGTAGTCCATTTCCCTCCGACTATTGTAAGCAGACCGGAAGAGGAAAGAGTGATTTTATGTCTTCGCGAGACTTCTTTTGTGGCGGAAGGATTATCAGGATTTGCAGCCAGTGGTCTCAATCCTGCGAAAATACAGAGGATGTCTTCTCTTCGCGGTGGTCTGACAAGATAGTTTTCAGCAGTCTTAAGTATAAAATCTATCTCATTCTCAAGGGCAATCGGCTCAAGACTAATATTGTCGAGTGGGGTATCAGTTGTACCAACAACAACTTCATTATACCATGGAATAGCAAAAAGAACCCTCCCGTCATCTGTTTTAGGTATCATAATTGCCGAAGTACTCTGAAGAAATGATTTATCGAGAACAATATGGACACCCTGACTTGGTCTTATTGTTGGTTTTGCAGAAGGATTATCCATTCTGGCAATGCCATCTGCAAACACTCCGGTTGCATTAATTACAANCTTTGAATTCAGNCTGAATTCTGTTTGCGAAATTATATCGACAGCTTTCACACCTGATATCTTGCCCCCTTCATCTTTCAGCAGACTTTCTACTTTACAATAATTCAGAACAGTACCTCCCAGATCAACTGTTGATTTTGCGAGTGCGAGCGCCATACGTGAATCATCAAACTGTCCATCGTGATAAACTACTCCTCCGATCAGTCCTTTTTCTTTCAGAAGTGGTAACCTCTTCAGAGTATTAGTACGGTTAATGAAATATGATTTCCCCATACTCAACCTTCCGGCCAGCAGGTCATAAAATTTCAACCCCACAGTATACATTATGGCATCCCATATTGTATATATCGGAATAACAAACTCCTGATTGAAAGTAAGATGTGGCGCATTTCTCAGCATCCGCCCTCTTTCCCTTAATGCTTCCATCACCAGCAGCAGGTCACCCTGAGCCATATAACGGACACCTCCGTGAACGAGTTTTGTGCTTCTTGAGGATGTCCCTTTTGCAAAATCTGACTGTTCAAGCAAGAGGGTTTTATAGCCGCGCGATGTGCTATCAAGAGCTATTCCCAGACCAGTTGCCCCGCCCCCAATTACAATAACGTCCCACTTAAGATCCGGGTATTTTAGCACTTCTTTCAGTAAAACTTCACGATTCATCCGGTACCTGATTTTGGTAATAATTATACGGAGAATTTTCCGGAAAACAAATAAAATATGCAGCAGATTAAATCAGGGATAATTGAGCACACGACGCTGAAGGCGTCAAAAGCCAAAAGCAGTCACGTCTGTGGTAGTCATATCTCGAAGTGATACAACACCTGGGGTGTTGAAATTAAATGATTAAGGATTTTTTTGAAGGCAAAAAGGTAAAATGAAATTCTAGTTTTATTAGATTCTAATGAAGATAACTGACAAATTATTTTTTTCAACCCGCTCCGGGGTAGATGAATCTATCACTTTTTTACCACGGACGTTACCGTGGCTATTTGAATTAAAAGCCTCCGGCTTTAACCATGTTTTAGAAATTTCTTTCTTTTATTTCTCTGTCACTCCTATCGCAGCATCCCTTTTATGTGTGCAGGATTTCCATCGTTTTTGGCCGGCTGAAGATCAAGAATCCTGCATAAAAGATTATATACGTCAATGTTGTCAAGTTCTTTGAACTTATAGTTCTTTTTGAAAGATGGACCGGCAGCATAGAAAATTGAGAACATATCTGAATTCGAATTATCATATCCATGCGCCCCTCCCCTGATTGAAGATCCGTCAGTCCGCGTACCGATGCTCCATGAACTGTCAGCAACCACAACAATTTCCGGGATCCTGGGATTTGTACCATAATGCCATTTTGCAGGAACTTCAGATTTCTTCCATGCTTTCAACCCTTTAACATTGCCAAGAAGATAAAGAACACTGTCCCTTTTTCCTTCCGATGGATTAATAAGATAAACAGGATTTCCTCCCGATATAGAAGCAATCATCCTGTCAGGTATAAGTGATTTCAGGTTAATATATTTTTCCGAAGAGACACTTGTCATTCCATGATCAGATAAAATTATAAGATTAATTCTTTTTGATTCGGGCAAAGCTGCAAGCTTAATTCTCAAAACTCCCATCAGACTATCGAGACGGTTCACTACTTTCCCTGTTTCAGGAGAAACGGGTCCGAAATCGTGGCTGGTTGCATCCGGTTCATCAAAATAGAGAGTTACAAGTTCCGGACGCTTTTCCCGGGGATAACCGAGCCATTTAATTACTGTATCAATCCGTTCTTCAAAAGTTACCTTACTATCATACTTTTTCCAATAGGTGGGTTGAATACCTTCTACTGCTGCCTCCGATCCTACCCAGAAAAATGATGCAGATCGGGCTCCCTGTTTTTCAGCAGTGACCCATATTGGTTCTCCACCGTAAAAGTCCGGATTTTCAACTGCTGCCCTGTCGCCCATTCTATAGAACAGGCCCAGATCAGGAGCCGGAAAGCTGTTGTTGATCAACCCGTGATGATCGGGATAGAGACCTGTTGCAATTGAATAATGATTTGGAAAAGTAACAGTAGGAAATGACGAAATCATCCTTTCTGCTTTCACTCCATCTTTTGCTATCCTATTCAGGTTAGGAGTGTTATACAGTTTATAGTAATCCCCTCGGAATGCATCAAGTGAAACCAGAACAACGTAGTTTTTGAATGGTTTCCGGCAGTCTTTCCTGAATCCTGGTAAAACAATCAACATAGCAATCGCCAGGATTAATACCATCTTTGTCTTTCTCCTCACAACAAAGCAGGACTTGANACCTTCTGATATTTTCATAACAATTTTTTAAAAAACAGGCTCAAAGATACATTAAAAAGAAGTTGCCACGTAGACGCAAAGACACGAAGGTTCACAAAGAGTTTAAATTAATGACATATTCTTCGTGTACCTTGTCGCCTTAGCCCTGGTGGCAAAATATAATTTCAGAGTTTATAATATTTAACCGAAAAGAACCTTACTATGAAAAAATGCATTTCCACCCTGGTTTTACTTACCCTGATCTTTTTAAACATATCTGCCCGGACAGGAGGGGGGAAAGCGGGTCAGTTAATAAACTTAAGACATGCGGGTGCAATGAGCCTGAAATCTTTTGCCTGCCTGGCAGGTAGCCCGGTTTTTTCATCAATTTTAAATAGTGAAATATTCCCTGATCTCTGATTTGCAACAAGAATAAATTTCCCGGTCGGATCAATCACAAAGTTTCTGGGCCAGTTGCCTCCGCAATCTGTTCTTCCTGCAACAGACAGTTTCCCATCGGGAGCTATTCTGAAGGTGACAATTGTATTCTCTCCCCTGTTCGAACCATATAAAAATTTACCATTCTTACCGATATGGATATCTGCACAGTAACTTTCTCCCTTAAAACCTTCGGCCAATGTCGAAAGTGTTTGAAGCAGGGCAAGCTCACCAGTCTGAGTGACACTATAGACCAGAACAGTTGAATTAAGTTCACATATGACGTACATTCTTGTCCCGTCAGAGTTGAAAACAAAATGACGTGGACCGGAACCTTTTGCCAGCTTCACAATACCGTTACTGATCTGGCCCAGCTTCCCGGCAGATGCATCAAGGTTAAAAATTACAATCCTGTCCAGACCAAGATCAGTCAGGTAAATTCTTTTGCCGGCAGGATCCGGTGCAATCATATGTGCATGAGAAACAGCATTTCCTTCACCTTTAAATATAATTGAATCAGATACATTTGCAGGAATTCCGTTCTTATCGAGTTTAATAACTGCAACAGAACCGCCGGTATAATTTGCCATAAATAAAAAGTCCTCCTTATTCGATAAGGAAATGAAGCATGGTCCACCATTTGGTACAACAAGATCATTTACTTTTTCAATTCCTCCTGTTTTGGAATTATATCTTAAGGTAGTTAATCCGCCCCCTTTTAAGCCCTTAAACTGGTCAAGTTCGTTAACAGCATAGATAAGTCCCCTCTTTTTGGAAATACAAAAATATGAAGGATTTGCCCCTGCATCAGATTCCGATAACAATTTGAATGTCCCTGTTTTAAGGTTGAGGTCAAGAAGGGTTAATCCTTTCTCACTCTTTTCGGTGTATTTTCCTGCCAGAAGGCGGACAGACTGACCGGTTATTGAATTGCTAACCAGTATAAATAGAATACAAGCAAATTTGAAGTGAATAATTGTTTTCATGTTCCCGGTTATTTTTAATAACCACAAAGGTCGCAAAGATTTGCACGAAGAACATAAAGAAGGAGAAAAAAGAGGCTGATTTTTTCAGTCTCTCAAAATATTTTGTATCAGAAATTATCACAATCGCGGTAAGCCCTGATCACGGCAGCCTCACCTTCCTTCGATCTGTCTTTCATTCCATGCTCCATGCAGAGAACTCCATTGTAATTTTTGCCGTAAATGAATTTGAATACATTTTTAAAGTTTATTTCCCCGGTACCGGGTTCATTACGTCCTGGATTATCGCCAAGATGGAAAGCGGCAATTTCACTCCAGGCTGCTTCAATATTCGGGATGAGGTTTCCTTCGGTGATCTGCTGGTGATAAATATCATCAACTATTTTGCAGACCGGTCTGTTTACTGCTCTGCAGATTGCATAGGTCTGGGGCATGCCGGTCAGAAATAATCCGGGATGATCGTGCAGTATATTCAATGGTTCTAGAACTATCGTCAATCCGGCCGGTTCCATAACATCGCAGCAATACCTCAGATTATCAATTACATTTGCAGTCTGAAAACCCCTGTCGAGTCTTTCATCGTATCTCCCCGGAACAACAAGCGCCCATTTTACGCCTGTTCGTTTTGCCACTTCAACTCCCTCCTTCATTTTATTGACAACCATTTCACGAATCTCAGGTTTATTGAGTACAAACGAAGTGACGGAAAAATCAGCATAAAGAACGAAAGGGCCCAATTCCATACCCAGGCGCTGCATTTCTTTAGCGATTTTCACCTGATCCTCAGGAGTACGTGACATAAGTCCGTTGTCGAACATTGCCCTGAAGCCCATGTCGTAGCAAAATTTTATGTTATCAACAATATCATTCCCGGCATGTTCACTGAACATTCCAAAACCCGGAGCATATTTCAATCTGAATGGAGATACTGCATCAGACACTTTTTGCTTCCCGGAAGTAAAGGAAGCACCAAAAACTGCAGGAGCAGCTATAAAAGCGGCTCCTGTAGCTGTGGCTTTTTTTATGAAGTTTCTTCTTGAACTATCCATAAAAAACTATTTGTATAAATTATCTTCAGATTAATCCTGACCCTTAACATATGCCAGTCCGGCAACAGGAACTGACTTGTCAATATCAACCGGACCAAATGCATATACTTTTGGACCGAGTTTCAGGTCGGAGTTCATCATTTCTTCATAGGTTGTTTCTTTTCCTGTGTAGGCTGAAATTCTTCCCATTATTGCAATCATTGTCGAGATTGCAGTATTCTCAGCTTCATTTATTGGTTTACCTGTACGGATAGCTGTTATAAGGTCGATATGTTCCTGAACATATGGGTCAACACTTACACTATGGGTTGGTTTACCATCTTTATCAACAGGGTAGGCATATTTCCAAACTTCTGTTCCGGCAAGGTCAAGAACTGAGTTATGACAGTTGGTTGATCCTTTTGATCCCTGCAGTCTTTCAGATACATTATCAACGCAACCGTTTATCTGACGGCACATGCTGTGAACGTGAGTGCCGTTTTCAAAAGTAAAATCAACGCTGAAATTATCATACTGGTTGCCTGTAACACGACGGAGCCTTGAGCCCATACCTACTGCTTTTACAGGATGTGCGCCTGTGAACCAGTTCATTACATCGAGGTTATGAACATGCTGCTCAACAATATGGTCTCCTGAAAGCCATGTCCAGTTAACCCAGTCGCGTATCATCCATTCCATTTCGGTCCATGAAGGATTATTTTCACGATGCCATAATTTACCCCCGTTCCAGTAAACATTGCCTCCAACTATATCACCCATTAAACCCTGGGCGACCTGCTGATATGTAGCAACGTAATCTCTCTGGTGACGACGCTGTGTTCCTGTAACAATACTTAATTCCATTCCTTTTGCTTTCTGTGCTGTGGCCATAACTGATCTTGCACCGACCGGATCAACACATACCGGTTTTTCAGCAAATACATGTTTCTTGGCAGCAATTGCTGCAGCAAGATGGTCAGGACGGAATGACGGAGGTGTAGCAAGAATTACAATATCAACTCCGGCATCAATAACTTTCTGATATGCATCGAAGCCGACAAAACATTTATCAACAGGGACATCCTGTCCTTTTTCCTTCATGATTTTTTCTCTGCATGAATCCACTCTGTCCTTGAATGTATCACCCAGGGCAACAACCTGAAGATTTGGACCTGCACTTAGCAGGTTAATAATAGCACCTGATCCCCTTCCGCCGCAACCGATTACACCAATTTTAAGTACCGGACCGTCCGGAGCCTGATCGAGCATTGTCGGAACCGCAATAACTTTTTTAGTTTCACGGGCACAACTGGTAATAATTGAGGGAACGATAATCCCTGCAACCCCAACAGTTGCTGCTTTGCCCAGAAAATTACGTCTTGAAAGTCCTGAATTTTTCATATTAGATTAGTTTTATAAGAACTGGTTATAAATATTACTTTGTTTGTTAGTTTCGGAATCTAACCAAATGTAAATATTGACAGTCAAATTAGCAAATATTTGTCTCCTTTTAGCTATTTTTAACTTTGTGAATTTATCAATCACTAATACATTCCTGAATCGCACTCTATAATTCAACAGGAATATGCCATCCGATAGGTTTTTTTATTACTTTTCGCAGATATAAAGAATTACAAGATATTGCTGAAAAGGAATATAATTTCAATACATCTTTTGTATAATTGATAATCAGGATAAAGAATTAAACTACAAATGGATCATCACTCAATTACGATTGAACCCTCCCCCCATTCTCCCCCGATAAATCGGGGCAGGCTCTCCCTTANGGCTAAGGGCGGGGGGTGTAATTTATTGTATATTAGAACATATGCCCCTTCCCTTATTGATTAAGAGGGCCNAGCGTTAAGAAATAGCCCGGGGGGNTATTTCAGCGAAAGAGCCTGTCTGCGGGACGGATTTGGGGATGGGTTAAAAAAGCAGGGGCAAGTAGGAATCCTGATTTACAAGACTATTTTAACAGCTTGAATTTGACCTATATTTAAACCAAAGGCAAATTATTGAAAATGAAATACTTGATTTCTCATAAATATTCTGAAAAATACATATACCTGATAGTTCTGGTATTCCTCGTTTGTAGTTGTGGAAGAAAGCCTTCCGGAGAACTTGTCATGTCGAATCTTCCGCCCAGGCTCGATCCTGATTATACTGAAGTTACCATTCCACCGAATATTGCTCCGATGAACTTCATTATAAAAGAAAAGGGAACAGCTTATTTTGTAAAATTCTCTTCAGGAGCCGGGACAGAAATTGATATTTTTTCCAGATCAGGGAAGATTCGGATACCTCAGAAAAAGTGGAAACAAATGCTTCAGAAGAACACCGGTAAGGAGATGAAAGCAGAGATCTTTTCAAAGAGCGAAGACGGGAAATGGCTGAAATTCAAAACTATTACAAACAAAATTGCTGTTGAAAATATTGATCCGTATCTCTATTACCGCCTTTTATATCCGGGCTATGAAAGCTGGGCTGAGTTAAGTATAAGCTGGAGGAACCTTGACAGCTTTAAAAGTCAGTCATTTATCGAGAACAGCGTTGTCGATGAAAACTGTGTTAACTGTCACTCCTTCAATAACGGGAGAACGGATGATTTTCTCTTTCACATGAGGGGAACTCTTGGAGGAACATATATTTATTCAGGTGGTGAATTCAGAAAGATAAATCTTAAAACAAAAGAGATGAAAAATGGCGCCGTATATCCCCGCTGGCATCCTTCAGGAAAATATGTTGCCTTTTCTTCCAATAAGATAATCCAGCGATTTCATGCTGCTGATAATAAGAAAGTTGAAGTGAGCGATCTTGAATCCTCGCTTGTTCTTTATGATGTTCAGAAAAATGAAATAATGAACATTGAATTAGCAGATAAAGAAAAATTCATGGATACATATCCTGAATGGTCTCCTGATGGTAGGATTCTATATTTCTGCAGAGCTGCTCAGGTAGGAGAACAGTATGATTATAAACNGATCAGATATAATCTGTACAGGGTTTCATTCGATCCTGACAACCGGTCATTCGGACAGGCTGAGCTGGTTTGGGATGCAGCACTTTTAAATAAAAGCGTTTCTTTCCCAAGAATTTCACCTGACGGAAAGTATCTTGTCGTGACACTGGCCAACTATGGCTGCTTTCCTATATGGCATAAAGAGGCTGATCTTTACTCGTTTGACCTTGAAAATGGCAAACCATCAAAACTTGGTCTCAACAGTGATTTTTCTGACAGTTACCATTCATGGTCATCGAACAGCAGATGGCTTGTGTTCAGCAGTAAACGCGGCGACGGACTTACAGCCCGGCCATACATTTCATATATCGGGAAAAACGGGATCTCTGAGAAACCATTTGTGCTGCCACAGCGCGACCCGGAGTTTTATAACAAATTTCTTAAAAGTTATAATATACCGGAGTTTTCAACATTCAAGGTGAAAATGAATCCGGGAGAGATCAATAAAACAGCACGTACTAAAGCAATTCAGGCAAAGTGGTATAAAAAATGAATATTAATAGAAACTCATATTATGGAAAATGAACCGGGTTAATTCAAAATCGAGTCAATTCGTTTATAATCTGCCATGTTTTATACTCTTTCTTGCAACATTCCTGTATTTTGCATTCTTTGCTGACTACATTTTATTCTATCAGGAAAAGCTTTCTCTTTTCATTTTTTCATCTGACTTTCTGAAAGATAATCTAAACCAGCCAGGGGGGGTAGTTATCTGGATCGGAAAGTTCCTTACGACTTTTTTCTATCATCCGTTTGCAGGTTCCTTAATTATTGCGGGTAGTATTGCTCTCATTGTCTCAATTGTTTCAAAGATTGCCAGCTTTTTATCAGGAAATAAAATTAAAGTTGTCGCCTTGTTGATTGGAGTTGTTATTTTTTATCTTCAGACAGATTATCATTTTCTTCTTTATAATAATATAGGCCTTCTGCTGGCACTTATATCTTTCTATCTGTCAATAATATATTTAAAGATTTTGAAAGGTTGGATCCCGGTCATTATCTTCCCTCTTTTATACTTTATAACCGGAGGTTTTGCATGGATAATCTTAATTCTACTGACTCAGCTTTATTTGTTTAATGAAGCGAAGGGAGGATGGATAAAAATTGCTTTTTTGTGGTTATATGGCTCTCTTACTTTCTTTTTCTTCAAAGAATTTCTTTTTTTTCAAACAGGAAAAACGCTCATGATATTTCCTTTCAATGAGATAAATACCGGATCTCAATCAATTCCTTTTTTAGCGGTTGCCGGTTTACTTTCAGTAGTTCCATTAATTTCAAAAGTCAGGTTTCCTCTTCCTGAAAGAATAAGAATTTCTGAAACTATGATGATTGTCGTTATAACGTCACTATCCATCATTATTCTGATNNGGATCGGAGTAAAAAGGTTTGATAAAAAAGATTACCAGTTTTTTCATGTGGAGAAACTGTTTTATCAGAACAGGTATGATGATGTTATTGCCTATAACACAGCCAATCCTCCCTCAAATTATCTGACAAGCTTTCTGAATAATATTGCCCTCTGTGAAAAGAATGAGCTGAACGACAAGTTATTCAGTTATTCTCAGAGTCCTGATGGGAAAACACTCTTCCTCAAATGGGATATGGTTTCGGAGGTTCTTAAAAGGGGAGGATATTTTTACTACACAATAGGTATGATTAATGAGGCTCACCGCTGGGCTTTCGAGAATATGGTTATGCAAGGTCATACTCCTGAAGGATTGAAAATGCTGATTAAGACCGAATTGATTTCAGGGAACTATGCTGTAGCTTCAAAATATATTTCTGTTCTTAAGAAGACTCTTTTTTACAGGAATGATGCAAAGAGATTTGAAAAGATACTGTTTAATAATACAGCTGTTAATGCTGACAAAGAGTTGAAAGAAAAGAGATTAAGTCTTATTGAAACTGACTTTTTTTCTATTACTGATAATCCATATAAAAATGTAGAAATAATTCTTGCTTCTGATTCATTGGACCTTAACGCATTCCAATATAAGATGGCATTTATGCTACTTAAGAAATACTACCAGGGTATTGTGAGCGCGCTTCCGGAATTTGAGAAGCTTGGTTACAACAAGCTCCCTGTGCATATTGAAGAAGCCATCGTAGCATATTCCGCATTGAATAAGAAAAATATCCCACTCCCCGGAAATATTCAGATTAATGAAAATACCTGGCTTCGCTGGAATCAGTTTATTTCTGTTTTTCAACAGTACAGGAGTGATCCAAAAGCAGCGGAACCTGCTTTAAAAAAACAGTTCGGGAATACATTCTGGTACTATGTAATTTACAGGTAGTCAATCCTTGTTACATTGTTTGAAGATTTATACTCCGAAGAGGTGTATAACGGTTTCAAAAAGATCCTGAAATGGCATTTTAGTTGATTTCCGGTATTTGTAAATTAATTTTTTTAATATACCTTTTACCTGAGATTAAAGAACCTGGTTTTTGTATTAATCCTGATAATAACTAGCCCTATGAAACCGAAGATCGTAGTTACCCTGTCATTCATGATGTTCCTGCAATATTACATCTGGGGATCGTGGTATGTGACTACCGGAACTTTTATGACTGAATTCCTCAAATCTACCGGAATACAGATCGGTGCAGTATACAGCGCTCTGGCAATTGCAACAATGATATCTCCATTTTTTATCGGGATGGTTGCAGACCGATATTTTTCTGCGCAGAAGCTGATGGGGGTATTGCATATCCTTGGCGGAGTGTTACTCTTCATGGCATCACGCGTTCAGCATAACGGACCTTTTTACTGGCTGATTCTACTGTACTCCCTTGCATATATGCCCACAATAGCTCTTTCAAACAGTGTGGCATTCCGCCAGATGTCCGATCCCGGGAAACAGTTTCCGCTGGTAAGAGTATTTGGTACTGTCGGATGGGTAGTTGCAGGGTTCATGATAGCTATCCTGGGAATAGAGAAAACACCTTTGACTTTCTACATGGCTGCCATTGTTTCAGTTGCACTTGGTCTGTTCAGCTTCACTCTTCCCGATACCCCTCCTCTGGCTCAGACAAAATCATCAACAAAATCGATACTTGGGATTGATGCCTTAATACTATTCCGGGAAAAACCATATCTTATCTTTTTTATTTCTGCCATTTTTGTTTGNATCCCATTATCATTCTACTTTGGGTTTGCAAATCTATTCCTGAATCAGTCAGGCATGCAGAATACTGCAGGCAAAATGGTTATGGGACAGATCTCGGAAGCTTTATTTATCCTTGCNATTCCATTTCTCTTTAACAGGATCGGAGTTAAAAAAATGTTGCTTATAGGTATGACAGCCTGGATATTGCGTTATCTGTGCTTTGCTTTCGGGAATATTGATACAAATATCTGGATGCTGTATGCAGGTATTATTCTGCATGGTGTTTGTTATGATTTCTTTTTCGTCACCGGTTACATGTATACCGAGAAGAAATCAAATGAAAGGATAAAGAATACAGCACAGGGGTTGTTTACTTTTGTCACATACGGACTGGGGATGTTCATCGGAACCTGGTTCTCCGGTTTTGTCACAAGTTACTATACAGTCAATGGTGCATATCAGTGGAAAAACATCTGGTATATACCAACATATATCGCTGTTGCCGTTCTCATCTGCTTTATCTTCTTCTTTAAAGAAAAGAAACAGATTGAGGTTGTGAAATAATAAAGATTTGGTATATCTCCTTAATTAAAATTTAACCACAGAG
>JGI20214J51088_10000559_pt1 | contig 25724 bp, 30 predicted proteins | sample WetSurMetagenome_FD_51088 | JGI IMG/M metagenome (IMG submission 51088) | reverse complement strand
CGTTGATCCGTGCTTCTTCGGTCCAGGCGGTTCCGGTTCTGCTGTAGATATATGCTGCTCCGGTCCATACGTTGACGAACCGTGCACCGACAACGACGGTGCTTCCACTAATTGACACTGACATGCCGAATTCGTTGCCATTGGTGCCATCTGATGCGTTGATCTTTGCTTCTTGCGTCCAGGTCGTCCCGCTACGAGTATAGATATAGGCCGCTCCGATGAATGTATCCTTCCATCCTGCTCCAACCACGACAGTATCTCCGTCAATGGATACAGAAACACCGAAGGCATCTTCGAGTGCTGCATCAGAAGCAGTGAGTTTTTGTTGCTCTGTCCATGTGATGTCCGTTCGCGTAAACACGTACGCTGACCCGGTGCGAGCATCATCGTAGACCGATCCTANCACGGCAGTATCTCCAGACAAGGAAACCGACCAGCCGAACTGATCCTCAGGTTGTCCATCGGAAGCAGAAAGTTTAGCCTCTTGGTTCCAGGTGGTTCCCGTGCGTTTGAAAATATAAGCTGATCCTGCCCAACTATCTCCAGCATATGATGCTCCAACAACAACATAATCCCCATTGATGGAAACCGAAAATCCAAACTCGTCAGCAATGATGCCGTCTGAGGCTAGCAGTTTTGCTGCCTGAGTCCAGGTAGTACCTGAGCGTGTAAAAACATATGCTGCCCCTGTCCATTCATTATCACCAGGTGCTCCGATGATGACCGAATTGTTGTTGATGGCAACCGAATAGCCAAAGTTTTTACCAAGAGTACTATCAGAAGCAATCAGTTTTGCTTCCTGTGTCCATGTGGTCCCATTGCGTTTAAAGATATACGCCGACCCATTTAATAAATAATTAAATCCTTCCCCTACAACAGCATAATCNCCATCGATGGAAACAGAATAACCAAATATGCGTTCGGGTGCTGCGTCTGATGCGGTTATTTTTGCTATCTGCATCCAATCCGAGCGTACACTGATCAGATCCTTTATATTATTTTTTTCAGAGAAAGTTCTATTCATAATTTTTATATCGTGTGTTGTTCCAGCAACAGATAACACAGGAACACATACTACCAGCATGCACGCTAAAAAACATAATATCTTCCTTTTCATATTTTATAGCCCCCTTATGATTACTAATTCCTAGTTAGTATTTAAAAGTTTTTCAGAGGATAAAATCTGCAACGGTAGTAATGACTCATCGTTATTTTATCCGGATGCATTTTTGTGTTTGAAGAAATAAAGTTACTTTTCATTCGAACATATAAACAAATGTTCAGCGACAATCTACGATAAATCTGAAAATAGTTAAAACCAGAGTTAATTTCCTGAATGTTTTAATAATTAAGAGAAATAACTTCTTTATAAAAAACTCTAAAAAACTTTCATTATAATCACGCATGTGACGGGGGAATTATAAAACCTTGTTTACTCGATACCACTTTGAAATCCTGGCAGATCAAGAGTACCCCAGTCATCATGGTCGTTTTTTCCGCGAGACCCATCTGAATAGTCGATGAGTGCATAGGTGTACCCGTAATTCATGCAGCTTTTATAGGGTCGCCATTTCCACCATCCCACTTGCCAGGGATAATAGTCGCTCGTATCATGACCACCAGGGATTGCAATGTCTAGGGTATGGCCAAGCTCGTGCATATAGACACTTGCATAGGCGACAGCCCTTCCTGCGACATATCGATGTTTGTCGACTCGTTTACTTGAGATCTGGTATGCGCCCCAATAGTTGTCGTCTGCACCAAAAACATATCCTGCGTACGTCGCATCGTAGACCAGTAACCCGTAGTGAAACACACCTTTTCTCCAGTTGTTGTTATCTCCATGGAGGAAGTACTCTCGGTATATTGCGGTGAGTTCTTCGCGAGGAGTTATATTGATAAATGGTATCATTTCTCCGCCGCCCATCGATCCATCATCCAAATGAAGGAAGATATTGTATCGATCAAATGCATCCCTGATGAGCTCCTTACTCAACTCAGGAAGAAGGCTCGCTGGTTCTCCATTTGGTCCTGCCTCCATCTGGTCAAGCTCCACAAAGATATCTCTTCTAAAAGGATCTGACCCCCATTGTGATGTCAGATACTCCTCAACGTTACTGAGTCCATCATTGTCAGGATCCATATGGGCATGGTCTTCCCACACAAAGGGATCATAAATCCATTCGAATCTCCAACTTTGCGAATGGTAATCATAGTCGATAATACTTCCCCATTTGAATTCCCACTCTATGGGAACACCATCGCCGTCGTCGTCTCTGCCTGTATCATTTACGGCAGGGTCCGTGTGATAAATATTTACTTCTGTCCAATAGGGTATTTTGTCCCCGTCGTAATCATTTTGAGTGATATCAAACAGTACTAAGCAATCTCTGTCATCCTGGTAGATGCTATTGTCATCGCATCCATTCAGTCGGCCGTACCCGCTCGGATCAGCCCATGCTGAATAGGGATAGTTATAATCGTCCCCCGTCCAGTGTGCTGTTTTTAGGTTATAGTCGAGGGCGATGTCGTATTTGTTCAGCAGTACTCCACTGTTATCATTGAGGTCACAAATTTTCTTAAGACCTAAATTCCAGTCCCATAGTTGGATCTTTACCGAGACGTTTTCTTGATCATCTGGTACGTTGAGTGTTGCGGACCAGGGTTCTTTTACATAGTTCTGATTGAACCATATTTTACTTTTAAATTTCACATCATTGATGTAGACGATAACAAAAAAGTCTGGTTTTCCGATGTCATCAATTTTGTCCAACGCTCGTATTTCCTTTATGGTGACCGTGACTTCTAAATCCACTAAAGGATCGATATCTACATTGTCATCATACGATGAACTTTGTGAGTGGTTCGTAGGAGAATTATTACCTTTTGTTATTCCGTCATTCGTCGATGCCTTTGGACTTTTGACCGCTGATACGTTAATAGAAAAAATAAGAACCCCTATCATGAGCAGGCATACTATTTTTTTGTGTATCTTCATAAAACTATCCCCTTTTTATTTATATTTTATATATTAATTAAATATTTGATAGCTATATAAATTAATGTATTGCTACTATTTAAAATTAACACTTGTTAATTAATAATGGCCTTCTGTACAATTATAAAGGATATAAATAGGCGAAGAATATCTGAAAATAAACCTGAAGAAACGCTACTGCAGTTGATCAAAAACCAGGGGGAAAAATAAAGATTTGGCTCGAAAGACTATTATCGTATGACCACTGCATCGCTTAGCGTTCTGAAATCGCTATCTGTCGTTAACAACCGTTGATGTATCGATCGTGCGCTAGCAAGGACGATACCATCGAGAAGGACGAATTTCGTCACACCTTTTTTGCGTTCCGTATATTTGATGTGAGCGGCCTCATAGCATATATTTTCGTTCAGCGGTATGATGTTCAGTATTTGTTTGAGTTTATTGATTCGTTTTTCTGGGTCGATATGATTTTTCAGGCACCAATCAGCGATTTCTCCTATCTGAACGATTGATATGAAAATGGGTTTATCCTTGATGTAGATGTAGATGTCCTGGAATTTTTTCGAGTCTTTGTCGTTGCGGAAGATTTCAATTATGATGGATGTGTCTAAAAACATTAGTATCGGTCCTCTTTTTCTCTCTTAAAAGAGGTTTTCTTTTTATCAACGCCGGTTAATTCGAAAATTAACTCGTTTCTTTTGGTTGTGTCAGAGGGCATGATGGCGACATGGATGACGTCTCCTTTGTGAAAACCAAGTCCTTCGATGATATGAGCGGGAACAAGGATGCCAAGTGAGTTTCCTATTTTTCTTAATCGTGCTTCAAATACTTCTGCCATACTTTATGTTATAACGTTATAACTTCATAAGGTTTTTGGTAAAAAATGATAAAAACCCCTGATTTGAAGGTTTTATCAGATAGATTTCTTTCAGAGTATATTGACCTGAAAAACTTTTAAAACAGTGGTTGATGTCCTTTTAACTGTTCATGGGCCAGTGGTCTAGTGGTTATGACGTCGCGCTTACAACGCGGAGATCGCCGGTTCAATTCCGGCCTGGCCCACTTACCTCTCTCGGAGAGTTTCCAGTCGAAACCAAGGTATTTTGGCTGTTTGTTGGTTTTAGCGTGTTTTCCTCTTCCGCTTGTTCATGGAATTTAAGGACACGCTTCACCCAGTCGTATGGTGCTTGGTTGTAGTATTGTTCCGCATATTGGACGTAGTTCATGGTCGTCTGGATCTTCTCATGTCCGAGCCAGTTTTTGACGGGTATGACGTCGAAGGTGTCGGTGGATACTTTCTGTTCGATGAGTCTGGAGACTGCACACCAGTGTCTCATGTCATAGGGTTGGAAATCTTTCCAGACCTGTTTGCCGTACCTGCTGAGTTTGTGTCCAAGGTGTCTAACGGTGAGTGGTCGTCCATCGGGTTGGAGATAGAATGCGTCTTTGCTGTGTTGGTTTGCGACTTTAGGTCGCCAGTGGTCAATCCAGTTCTTGAAGCTCTTGTGTGTCTTTGAAAACAGGAGTTGTTTTCCTGGGAAGAGTGTTCGTTGTGATCGATGTTTCTTGACTTCGGTGATCACGATGTATCCGGTGCCGTTGTCGTTGATGATCACATCATTGGTGGTCAGCTCGCAGATTTCACTTGGGACACGCCAGCCGATGAGGAAGCTGTGGCAGAAGAGATACTTACGAGATAGAATTTCACTGGACCTGGTCCATAACGGAGATCTGACTAACCTCGGAGACTATTACATGCCTCTGGTACGGAGGGATTGGTATTCTCTCAATATTTCTTTGGATCAAGATCATATTTATGTCACCGTTAATAACAATAATTTCAAAGCGTGGTCGACGATATTTGACTTGACGGATGATACTTTATCAACAGGAACTATTGGAATGTGGAGCTGGAAGAACCAGCAAGCATTATTCGACGATATCCTCGTCGAAAACGAAGGTACGCCTCTGTTTACTGAAGACTTCGACACTGGACAAATGATGCATGGTTGGGAAAAACATGATGGTGGAACTTGGAGCATTACTGAAAGACTAATCGATCAGGAAGATTTCTATATCCAGCCGGATTTTGTCTACCGCCTTCTTTTATTGACTGCACATTACAACGAAGATAATATCCTCTATTTAAGTGCAGACAAATGGCGGGATGCCGATGGTGATGGAATTAACGATGCTATTGTGACGACAAGAAGTAATTTAAGAAATGCATTAAGTGATTGGTTGAAACCGTCGACTTATGAAAATAATCTTGCGTTAGTCTACATTTTCGACCATGGATTCAACGATGGAATGTTAGAACCCGTAGAAGAACAAACGGAGAAGGGCAGTAGTTTTGAAATTGATAATAATAGGAATGGACGTATGGATCTTTTAATGGGAGCAAAACATACGACACCATTTAGTGGAGACCCCGTATACGATATAACGGTCAAGTCATGGCTGCCTCGATATAAAGCAGGATGGTTGACTTTCATCATCGAAGCATGTTACATCGGTGGATTCCGAAAAATTGGATACCATCCATTCGATAAACAAAATATTATTACAATGACGTCTACAACATGGAATACATCGGCCGGAGGTCGCACCGGAGAAGATTGGCCTGCTTTCTCAAATACCTTATTCATGGCAATGGCTGATGGTAGAACTGATTTCGCTCATGCATTCGACCTCGCTGATCAATTTGTCAATGAAACCGATTTCCAAAGTGTCTGGACAATTATTGATCAGAATGGGATTAATCGCAAGACGGACTCGAGGCTTGATGACAATGGTGACGGACAAGGGAGTTCATATCCTCTTTATCTAACAGAGGATGGATGGTGGGCATCACGCACTGGTTTATAAAGCGTTTACAAAAATATATTAATACAGAATAGCTAATATTAAAAAGGAACTGTATAAAATGTTTAAAAAAATTTGTACCATAGCCTTGTTGCTATTATTAGTTATAGTAGCAACCATGATTAATGTTCAGGGAAAAGATAATCAAGGGACAAACAGATTAATAACATCTGATAGTCCTTTACCGTTGATAAAGACGTGGAAGATAACCATAGAACGACCTGGCGTCGATTCTGGTGATGCCATTGAACAGACATCCGATGGTGGATATGTCATTTTTGCATGCAAACCATCATCAGCTTGGATTATCAAACTTGACCCTTTCGGCCACCAAGAATGGGAACAGACATACGGGGGGTTAGGTTTCGACGGTTTCTGTGACGGTCATCAGACAAGTGATGGCGGGTACATAGCCGTCGGTGGCACAGATTCCTATTCTGGAAATCTTGATGTCTACCTGGTGAAAACCAATAACAACGGGTTGGAAGAATGGAGCAAGTATTATGGAGACTCAGAAGATTGCTGTGGACGGGCAGTATACCAGACTAAAGATAACGGGTTCATCATAGTAGGGATGATTCAAAGAGAATTTATCTGGCTCATTAAAACAGACGCCCAAGGCAACGAATGCTGGAACCACACATTCCAGGATGGGACCATGAACGCTGGATTTTCGGTACAGCAAACAAGCGACGGTGGCTACATCATCGCCGGGTTGCGATATTTTGACTATAAACATCTTAATGATGCAATACTTCTCAAGACTGATGCAAACGGTATAGAACTATGGAGGAACACCTTCGGAGGAACCAGAGATGACGAAGCATACTCTGTCCGTCAGACCTGCGACGGTGGATACATCGTCTATGGCGATTCAGACTCGTTCGGCGGTAGCTGGCTCATTCGCACCGACAATCTTGGTCACGAGATCTGGAACCGCACCTATTACGGAATTGCCGAAGGTACTGTCGATATTACAGATGATGGCGGATTCGTGTTCGCGGATTGTGGTTTTTCATTACTTCGGGATACTCAGATGCGCATCATAAAAACTGATGAAAAGGGAAATCTGAGATGGGTCCGTCTCATCGGGGGTTGCTGGGGTGAATGGGGACATTGTGTGCGCCAGACAGACGACGGTGGTTACGTCGCTATCGGACTTACGATTGACACCAACTCATATGAAGAGGATGTATTTGTCATTAAGACAAACAGTCAGGGCAGGATTCATTTAGATATCAAGGATCCGTGGCGTCATCCATTGATTTCCAGGTTCTTGTGGTTCCTTGAATACTACTTCGGCTCGTTCCAACAGCTTTAGGCAATGACTAAGGCATCTCCAATAAAAATATAGATGATTCCATTAGTAACGATTTCAGCAGGAGCATCCTGAATATTGCATGGCCGACCAAAAATTTTTTTCTATTCAAAATAGTTATAAGACAAGAATATAACCGCTAAATCATACCTCATTTTTACTCACTAAAGTAAATCCTGCTCCTCTGAAAGATATCGATAAATGCTTCATTTCTCCGTAGAAGGAAATGATACAGGAATCGTTTGAAATGATTCTCCCATTGATATTGTCCCTTGAAAACATGAAGGAAAATCACACAATACCCATTTTCTAGAAAGATACGTTTTCTGTATTCATAACTAAACTCCTTAGAACCGCACACTTCAAGGTAGATTCCGAACTGGGTGAGATAGAAATCTGGTGTCCAGACACGAGGTCGTCCATCACCGTCCCAGACAAACACCGGTTGTTCGTACACCCATTCGATATTCATTTTCCGTAGATACTCAGCAACTTTCTTCTCAGAATACGTCATCCTTGACGATGAATCTTTCATGATCAAACCTCCAAAAAGTGAAAAAAAGAAAGAAAAATTAAGAAAATTTTTAGTGAGAAATAGGTTTGATCGCTCAAGACCAAGATGAGATAAAAATCGTCTTTTCTTGGTCTGTTTCTCTCCTGTTTACTCTGGTGGGTTCGGCCTGGCCCACTCATCTTTTCATTTTCATCTCTTTTTCAGGAAAACATAATATATTCAGTCAGTAATAATAAGTAGAATAATCATATGAAAACAAAACTCATTGGCATCATCCTTTCAGTTCTCCTGCTTTTACCTGTCCTTTCGGCAGCAACCAGCGTGCAACCCACCGATAAACAAGGAATTTCCTACCCTTCCAACAATGATTCGTCCTTTGACCGCCTCATCACCATGTTACTCAAAATCGGCCATTATCCAGGCATGTCCGCCTGCCTCGTTCACAATACCACGGTCGTATGGGCGAAAGGATACGGCCAATACGACATCGAAGCGCACAAACCAGCGACAGAACAGACCATCTACATTGTCGCCTCTATTACAAAGACAATCACCAGTACCGCACTCATGCAACTGTATGAACAAGGATACTTTTCTCTTGATGATGACGTCAACACCTATCTGCCGTTTGCTCTCAGGAACCCGAATTTTCCCAACGACCCTATCACCATTCGGATGATCCTTTCGCATTCCTCAAGCCTGAACAAAGACCCGTTGTCGTATCATTGGTTCAATTACTCCCATGCACCACCCATCCCCTGGTACCCCAGCCCCTGGCTTCAGGAGTACCTTCTCCCTGGCGGCACCTTCTACACCCCGGAGATTTGGGATACTAAAAATCGCCCGGGGGAATACATGCAGTATGCGAACATCAACTTTGATCTCGTCGCCTATTTGGTGCAGATCTTCTCTGGGCAACCGTTCTACGAATACTGCAATGACCATATATTCACCCCGCTAGCAATGACCCGCACTGGTTTTCGTCTCCCTGATTTACCTATCGATGACGTCGCCATCNCCTACCTGCATCAAAACAGAACCTACGAAAAACTCCCCTACTACCAGGTCCTCCACTATCCGATAGGAGGATTGATGACGACGGTGGTGGATCTCTCCCACTTCCTCATCGCTCAAATGAATTATGGGGTCTATAATGGGACACGGATCCTTAAAAATGAAACTGTTACGCTCATGCATACGATTCAACCCCCGGGAAACATATATTATAATTTTCACTACGGGCTGGGATGGATGATTGTCAAAACACCTCTTGGAAAAAACGTGTACGGGGGGCATAGCGGCGATATCCCTGGAGTGCACACCCGCATGTTCATGGATCAATCAGACAATACCGGCATCATCTGCTTCTTCAACTCAGACCGATCCTCATCCATGAAAAAGCTTGTTTCACTTATTATTCAGAGCCTCCTGTTCTCAAAAGCGGAAGATATCTTTTAAAAATAAACGAACATAAAATTAAAAAATAATCAACGTATTCCCCGCCTGGTGGGATATCTTATGAACATCCTTGTCAACCTAGGCGACTTCATAAACCAGCTCTTCAGAGACAACAACCTGAGCGTTAACGCTCTCGTCGGCGAAAGCATTGCAGCAGTGCTCCTCTTTGCTCTATCGCTGATCATAGGATGGATCGTCTACCATCTCTTCGAGCATTACTTCAGCAAATGGGCGAAAAAAACAAAAACGACCCTTGATGATGAAATCATTAAAAACACGAAACGACCGATATACTTTTTTGTTCTCATCGTCGGGTTCTACTACGCTATAGACCAACTCTCCATCCTGAAAACCTATCAATTTTTCATCGTACAAATCTTCCTTGTCGCTGAAGTTTTCCTTGTCGCTTATATCATCACCCGGATCATCAACGTGCTTCTCTCCTGGTATGCAGAAAGAATGGTAAAGACCGGGAAAAAAGCGGTCAGCAGCAACATCCTGCTTGTGTTCAAGAAAGTCCTGCATGTGTTCGTCTACATCTTCGCGTTCCTGTATCTCCTCTACGTCAGCAGGATTGATCTTTCTGGTGCGGTCGTCGGACTTGGAGTCACCGGTATCGCTATTGCGTTTGCGCTCCAATCAATCCTTGGGGATGCGTTCAGCGCGTTTACCATTTACTTTGACAGGCCCTTTGAGATCGGCGACTATGTCATCATCGGTAACTATGAAGGCACCATCACCAACATCAGCATGAAATCCACACGGATGAAACTCCTCCAGGGTGAAGAGCTGGTCATCTCAAATAAAGAAATCACGGGAGGAAGTCTTCGTAACTTCAAGAAAATGGAAAACCGCAGGGTGGCCTTCTCTATCGGAGTTACCTATGATACGTCGCTGGAGAAGCTAAAAAAGATCCCGGTTCTGGTCAAAAAAATTATTGAAAAATGTAATGATGTCGAGTTCCAGAGAGTGCATTTTAAGGAGTATGGGACGTTCAGCCTCAATTTCGAAGTCGTCTATGTCATGAAAAGCCCTGATTATATCAAATATCTGGATATCCAGCAATCCATCAATTACGCTATCAAAGAGGTATTTGAAAAAGAAAAAATCGATCTGGCGTTCCCGACCCAAACCATCCTTTTAAACCAAACCAACACACCGTCAAAGGGAAATCAGATATAACCATTTTTATTGGTTTATTAAAAAAATTAAAACGATGGATTATTTCTCCTGGATTTAATCAATAATTGTTACCTTGATGTTATGGGTGATTTCGATGAGTGCGCCTTCCGTTCGTTTCCCCATGCTGCAATTCACCACCGTCGTATCTCCTGAGGTTGTCATCCCAGGGTCCTCATGGATATGTCCGCATAAAACCAGTCGTGGCTTGCATGTTTCCACTAGGTGACGTAATGGTTTGCTGCCGCCATGGCTCCCGATGAACATCTTGTCCTGTTGTTTGAACGGCGGGACATGGGTTACCAGGACGCTTGTGGCATCCAGAGCCTTGTTCAGCGGTTTTTTCACTGTCCCGTCATCAATCGTAATATCAGCAAGCGTGGGAGGGATCTCCCGTCCGATCCCAACAAATGCAACCCCCTTAATCATGACCCGTTTCAGGTGAATATTTGTCGCATTGCTTGCGTTGATTCCTTGGTCGACATCAAACGTGTCGATGTTTCCTGGCACTGCGAGGGTTTCTACCGGTATTTGATTCAGAAAGTTCGTCGCAAGTTCCCCTGGTCCGAACTGGGTGATGTCCCCGCAGAGCACAACAAGATCAGGAGCGTATGTAGTAATATTTTTCAGGACAAGGTTCAACCGATATTGAGACCCGTGGATGTCGGCTACGGCAAGGATCTTCATACCACTCGGAATTGGACCCTTGATTAAAAATATTGTCACCTCGAAGGTAATATGGTTAAAAAATAAGAAGAGAGAGTGTTACCGGCTGTCTTGTGTCAGGTTGAAAAAGTCAGCCATAGTGTCTTCTAAAAATATTTCTGAGAATTTTTCAGTAAATTCTCTGCTGAGTTCCATGGGTTTATCCCTTCCCTTCCTTCTCCTTCGTATGGTAAATCGACCGTTTGTATAAATAATTTACTTTGATGGTTTATTCGTTGCTTGCCCCGAGGAACATCTGATGTCCGGGAAAGATATTAATAACACCTTCTTTGATAAAGGGATACACTTCCATCTGGATTTATTGAAGGGATATCATGACAAAAGACGAAGAGATCACCAGGAACCTGACATTAATCGAATATTATAAACAGCAGCTTGAATCCATTGACATGCAGCTTCAGTACCTGCAGTCGACCCTTGCGGATTACCAGCGGGCGAAAATGACGGTAGAAGAGTTGCATGGTGCGTCTGAAAACTCAGACCTCCTCATCCCTGTCGGTGGTGGGACCTTTGTCAATGCTTCTCTCAAAAGCTCATCAAACGTCCTCATTGGTGTCGGAGCAGGTGTCGTCATTGAAAAGACAATTGACGAAGCGGTGTTGAAACTAGAAGAGCGGATGAAACGGATACAAGAAAACCTTGAAAAGATGGTTTCACTGGGGCAGAAGATACAATCTGATGCAGAAGAGCTGTCGAATAGAACGCAGCATATGATGCAAGAAGCACAACGATAAAAGAATTATTGTAAAGGGCGAGTATGTTTGATTTTCTCAAAAAGAAACTGAAACTCTTTGAAAAGAACATTGAAGCTGAGATCGAATCTGAGCTGAAAAAAGAAGAGAAACTGGGAAAAAGACATCAGGCGGAGCTTCAGAGCCAATCGGTCCCGGCAGGTTCACCGACAAAACCCGTGGAAACCCCATCGACACCCTCGGTGATAAAAGAAGAAGAAAAGCCGGTCGTTACCAGGAAACGGGCACTTAAGATTCAAAAACCGGTCAGCGAGGAAAAAAAACAGCGGGAAGCGCAGATCGATAAACAGATCGAGGAAGGCATCGAAAGCGAGCTGCAGCGTGTGCTGCAGACCAGAAAAAGCATCGAAGAAGCAGTCGGTGCTGAGAAAAAACCCTCCTGGACGATTGATGAAAGTAAACTGGATGAGCTGCTCTGGGACCTTGAGATGGGACTACTGGAAGCAGACGTCGCGTACTCCGTGATCGACTCGATAAAAAAAGACGTCAAACAGGAAATCAAGAGAGTCCCGTTTGATAAAGCAAAAGCAGGGGACCTTGTTGAAAACGTGTTAAAGAACGCTATTGGTCATGTGCTCAAATCCAATGACTTTGATTTTAACAAATTCATCGAGGAGCGGAAAAAACCAGTGGTCCTCATGTTCGTCGGGGTGAACGGCACCGGCAAAACGCTTTCCATTGCAAAGATTGCTTTTCAGCTTCATAAGCTAGGAAAGACCTGTGTGATGGCTGCTGGTGACACGTTCCGAGCTGGAGCAATCGAGCAGCTGACGATTCATGCGGAAAACCTCGGAGTGAAGATAGTAAAGCATGGTCCGGGGTCCGATCCTGCCGCGGTCGCCTTTGATGCCATTGAGCATGCGAAAGCAAAACACAAGGATGTCGTGCTTCTTGACACCGCTGGTCGGATGCAGACGAACTCGAATCTCATGGATGAGATGGCAAAGATAAAACGGGTCGCAAAACCTGATATGATCATCTTTGTCGGCGATGCGTTATCAGGGAACGATGCGGTCGAGCAGGCGAAACGGTTCAATGAGGTCGTCGGCATCGATGGCGTCATTCTGACAAAAGTCGATGCGGATGCAAAAGGAGGAAGTTCTCTTTCCATTGCGTATACTATTGGGAAGCCATTGCTTTTTATCGGGGTTGGTCAGGGCTACGAGGACCAGATCGCGTTTAACCCTGAGTGGATGGTCCAGCGTATTTTTGAAAAATAGTCTCACACGAGTATGGTCGTCCCGTCAAAGGGTTGACCGGTGAGTGCTTTTTCGAGCTGGTCGAGTCGTTTTCCATTAACAATATAAGTGGTGAGTTTCGCTCGTTTGATGATTGCCAGAGCTGGTTCGTCCATGAAGATGTTTTTTCCTGCAGCCCCCCAGGTGGTGCCATATTGTGCAATCAGACTATCGATGGTCACTTCTTTGAGTTGTTTTGCGTCTCTGAATTTCTTCGGGTCTTTATCGTAGATGCCGTCGACGTTGGTTGCGTTCACAAAACGGACCGCACGGGTTTTTTCAGCAATCTCAGCCCCAACCAGATCTGTGCTGTGCTTCGGGTCTGTCCCCCCCATCACCACGATCGGCAGATTCAGCTTCAGAGCTTCGCTGGTGGTATGAGGGATTTCTTTGTTTGAGATGCCAAGGAGATTAGTGATGATCCGTGCGTTCACCCGTGTCACATCAATCCCTAGCAGATCCAAGGTGTCTTCATCAAACCCGAGTTGCCGCCCAAGTTGGATATATCGTCGTGCGATGCTACCTCCACCGACGATGACAAAGAGTTTGTATTCCTCACTTATTTTTTTAAAAAGAGTAGTGAGTTTTTGAAGGAAAGATGAGTCAGCTTCATCAGAGAGAACAACAGATCCTCCTATGGACACCACGACGGTTTTCATCAAGGGGAGAATACTTTTGATTTATTTAAAAGTACTATAGAAAAAGAGGATTAGGCGACTTCTACGCCGCTTTGGCTTTGTCCTTTCTTCTGATCTGAGCTGAGTCGTACCTGCGGCAACGGGATCGGTGGTGGCAGCCCAAGTTCTTTGGCGATACCAACAGCCTCAGGGACGCACGTGTGCATCACCGCGGTATGGATGTTGCTGGCGAACTGATCAGGCATTTTCCTGGTGTCCAGCCATTCCTTTGCAAGCTGCTTTGCCTCGTCTTCCTCACAGACGATGGTTCCCTCAAGTTTGATCATCCCGATTGGGCCATAGCTTGCCGTGTATTGGAACTCGATAGTCAAGTGTTTTTCCGCGTTGTTGGTGACCTGGGATATCTGGCTGTTATGATCGATACGGATCTGCCGAGGTTTATCGTCTGGCTCTACGTAACGTCGTGCTTCAATGGACTTCAGTTTAATTGTTTTAATTAACATATCGAGCACCATAACAGAAAACTACCTTTTACGTCTTTCGTTTCCCTAAAAGAAAAACATTCAATGATCTCCTATAACCGTAGGAGTATTGCGGCAATAAAATCTATTAAACACTTCTTCATAACTGGATTTGAGTCCTATGAAAAGTATGAAAGTCGCGATGTACTACAACAACAACGACGTTCGCATCGAAGAAATACCGGTCCCCTCGATTGGTGACAGTGAGCTTCTGGTGAAGGTGAAAGCAAGCGGCATCTGCGGCAGCGACGTCATGGAATGGTACCGTATCAAGAAAGCACCGAAGGTCCTTGGCCATGAGATCACCGGGGAAGTCGTCGAGATTGGGAAGAACGTGAACAAATACAAGGTCGGCGATCGCGTGTTCGTCTCCCATCATGTCCCCTGTAACACCTGCAGGTTTTGTCTGCATGATCAACATACCTTGTGTCATACGTTGCATTCGACCAACTTTTTTCCTGGCGGGTTTGCAGAATATCTCAGAGTCCCAGAGATCAATGTCGACCGAGGCGTGTTTGTCCTTCCCGACAGGATGACCTATGAAGAAGGAGTCTTTATCGAGCCGCTCGCCTGTGTCATCAGGGGACTGCGCACCGCCGGGATGAAACCGCGGCATACGGTTCTGGTCATCGGCAGCGGGATCTCTGGTTTACTGTTTGTGAAACTCGCAAAAGCATGGGGCGCTGGGCATGTGCTGTCCACCGACATCGATGAGTATCGGTTGAAGATGGCGAAAAAATTCGGTGCCGATACCGTGATACACGCAAAGGAAAACGTCCCAGAGCAGGTACAAAAACACAACGATGGAAGGCTAGCTGATCTGGTGGTCATCTGCGCGGGAGCACCAGTGGCCATCCAGCAGGGGTTGCGTGCGGNAGAACCAGGGGGGACCATCCTGTTTTTTGCACCGGCAGAACCAGGGGTCGATATCCCGTTCCCGTTGTTTGAGCTGTGGAACAAGCAAGTCACCATGGTGTCGACNTATGCAGGCAGCCCGAAAGACATTCAGATGGCTATCGACTGTATCGCACAGAAGAAAATTATAGTCACCGACATGATCACCCACACCCTGCCCTTAAAAGAGGCTGCAAAAGGGTTCCAACTGGTTGCAAAAGCACAGGATTCTGTTAAAGTGATTCTTGAGCCGTAGACGTAATGTCAAAAAAGCGAACACATCGATCTTTTTTTCCATCGTTAAAAGATTTATATGAATCAAGATGATTACCGTGCAGAATGGGGAAGTTCAAAGCCATCTGGCAGCTGATGCGACTGGAACATGGCATCATGCTTTTCATTGCCATCGTCATAGGCTCAGTGATTGCGCAGAAAACACTCTCGGGTAACACGAATCTGCCGCTGCTCAATNTTTTCCTTACCTTTTTCACCGCGCTTTTTTTGGAAGCAAGCACCTTTGCACTCAACGATTACTATGATCTGGAGATCGACCGGATCAATAAAAGAACAGACCGTCCTTTGNTCCGTGGNGATATTTCCCCAAAAACAGCCTTATACTTTTTTTATCTCCTCTTCCCGCTTGGTCTGTTGTGCTCCTTTTTTGTCAACATGACGTGTTTCATCATTGCTCTCATCACCGCTTTGATATCGGTCTTGTATGATGTGAAGCTGAAGAAAATCAAGCTTGTCGGCAACTTCTACATCGCGTATATTATGGCGATACCCTTTATCTTTGGAGGTGCGGCGGTACTGGGGAACAATGCGTTTTCATTAGGGACAATCAATCCTGTGATCTACATCATCGCACTGATCGCGTTTCTTACCGGGGCTGGCCGGGAGATCATGAAGGATGTCATGGACTTTGAAGGAGACAAGACAATGGGAGTCAAATCGTTCCCCCGGTACATCGGCATCCGTGGCGCAAACGGTATTGCCGCGGTCTTCTACATTTGTGCCATCGCGCTGAGTTTCCTGCCGTTCTTTTTACGAGATTTCGGGCTGTACTATCAGAACATAACGTATTTTATCCTCGTCTTTATCACAGATACGATGCTGCTGAGCACCTCTCTTCAACTGGTGATGAAGAAAAAACCGAACATGCGCTTTCATAGGAAATATACACTTGTTGCGATATTCATCGGGCTTCTCGCTTTCCTTGTGGGAGCGTTTATCGGAGGATGAAGANCCATGTTTCAAAGTGATCTGGTTGGTGTCGCCGCAGTCTATATTTACGTCGCAGCTCTCATTATCTTTACCGAAAAAGTGTTTTCAAAGAAATACCCGGTGCAGAGCAGGAAATTCCTCCATATCATGACCGGCAATATCGCGTTCATCCTTCCGCTGTTTGTGACCAGGGAGGTCATGGCGTTTATCGCGGCTGGGCCGTTTATTCTCTTTACGTTTCTCATGAGCCCGTATTCGCCTATCAAATCGATGCGGGGGAAAACATCTGAGGCAGGACATGGGCTGGGGCTGGTGTACTATGCGATCACCTGGACGGTGCTTGCGTACGTCTTTTTTGATCATCGGGAGATCATCGCGATGGGGATCCTTGCGATGTCCTATGGCGATGGCCTGGCGTCGCTGATCGGGATAAAGTACGGCAAACGAAAATATACTATTTTCAAAGATACGAAAAGCTATGTTGGGTCCATAGCGATGTTCATGTGCACGTTTCTACTGTTGATGATAGCTCTGTTGTTTTATACGATGCCCGTGACGACACGGGTTGTAGCATATCTGCTGTGTATAGCAGGGGTCGCAACGATCGTTGAGGGTGCAACACCGCTTGGTCTTGATAATCTCTCGGTGCCGTTTATTGTTGCGCTGATGTACTGGTTGTTTTTGGTGGGGTGACATGCGACTGATCATTGTTGATGGTCTTGATGGTGTCGGGAAAGATACGCACGCCCGTTTGATCAAGGAACGCTATGAAAAGATGGGGGAAAAAGTGATTGTGCGGTCCCATCCGCAGTCAGATAATTTCTACGGACGGACCGCGAAGAAAGCACTGCTTGGCCAAGGGAAGATCAATCGACTGAAAGCATCGATGTTCTATGCAATGGATGTCATGTATTCACTGCGGCGATACTATCGGAAACCAACATGTGATACGCTCATCATGGTGCGGTATCTGATGGGGACTGCGTATCTGCCGCGGCGGTTGACAAAAACCGGGTACCGGTTCTTTGAAAAACTCGTCCCAACCTCCAAGTACATGTTTTTTTTAGATGCCAATCCCGAGGAGCTGGTCGAGCGGATCAAGCGGCGCAGTGAGACAGAGATGTTTGAGACGCAGGAGGCGTTTCTGAAGGTACGGGCAAAAGCGTTGGACCTGGCGAAGGGCTGGTATATCATCAATACCGGTCGATCGATAGAACAGACGTACAGTGATATTGAGAAGATATTAGATGAGCTTGACGGTAAACCTGCATCATAGGCTGCTGGCTGTTATTTTTTTAAAAATTTTCGCCTAATCAAAGAATGTCAGTTGTACTAATAAGCTGGGCAACAACCTCATCAAGACCAGGGACTGTTTCGAGTTTTTTGACTTCTGACGGAGACACCCACCGGTACTCCTCATGCTCCCAGTCGATACGAACCAGTCCTTTGTCCTCAATATGAAACAGAAACGGGTACACGACCCAGTCGTATCTTTTCCCTTCGTAGGTATCGGAAAATTCGATAGGGTCGCCTTTTTTTACCAGCATCAATGCATCCAGGTCAATGCCTGTCTCCTGCGAAATTTCCTTTACCGCGGTCATATACGGGTCCTCAAGATCCTCTACATACCCGGCTACCCCGCCCCATAGGCCACGGTATGTCCCTACCATGTTACTGCGTTTCAGAAGCAGGATCTTTCCGCCATGCTCTAAAAGACATGTCACTACCTGTGGCATCGTAAATCAACTCCTTCATCATCCCATCTTGTAGTCGAATTGCACCTCGTCGAACTGAGAGGAAAGATTCAGCAGCGTCTCAACCGGTTCTCCTTTGAGGTACACCTCAAAGAACACGGTCGTGAAGGTTTTTGTGATATTCACCATGCGCTTTGGTGGTATCGAACCAAAACCCAGTATCTTCGGGGGGATTACAGGCACCAAATGACCAAGGAGAAGACCCACGTCGGTGTATGCATAATGCGTAGAACCAGCAATGGTCATCTGAAACGTATCGTTCTTTGTATGATTCCACATGTACTGCACGGTTGAGTCGTTGGTCAAGCGGGATTCCGCAAACATCATGAGGAACGGCACGGTGATGTTACCGGGAATAAAAGACGGGTAATAGACTCCCTCAAGATTCAATCCTGCTTTGAACCGTGCATCCTCAAAGCAGCACACCGCGGTATTGGCCCCGCCAAAGGAATGACCGTACATCCCGACCTCTGAGCAATCAAAATGACCGGAGAACTCAGGGTCGGTTNCGTTCATCTCCGTAATGGTGTCAACAACGAATTTCGCATCACCTATGATGGTCTGCAGCGACATGTTAAAAAACGCNGACCGCGCCAATGGGTCTGTCGGTACTTCTGCAATCCCGACCGTGTGGCCATCGGGAAAAACGGTGATGCCGGAAACATACGGATGATTGATCGAGACAACCACAAACCCATGGCTGACCAGATCCTCAATGAAGGACGTGTAAATCTGATACACCCCGTCATACCCTGGTGAAAAAATAACCACCGGGAACATCCCCGGCGCAATCATGGTTGTGTTTCGTCCATGAGGTCGCACAAAGAGATAGGCGTTGTTTGGGATAGTGACCAACGGGACNGGAGAACGTTTCTTGAGCCATTGGAATGTAAAGTAATCCATGTATTCGGTTCGTTTCCCTGCCGTGCTTGGTTCGATAGGATACCAGAGCTGTACCATCATCTCACGGACGTCGCTAGGGTCTGTGGTGAAATTCTCAGCTCGGTTCATGTCAATCAAATGAATNGACGTAGCACCGACGCCATACGAACCAGTGAGTTTTGGGAGAAACGAAGCATCATGGGCACCTATGATGTCAATCAATCCGGTTCCCAGGACTATCAATCGAGAGGAAAAATGTGTCTCATTCAATCGAAGTATTCCGGTGAAGCGACTGGTTTTTCCTGTCTCTGTTACATCCCATTGTCCCACCAGTATCATGCCGTAGAAGATGCCATGGAACGTCCCGGTCTCTGTTCCTCCTGTGGTGTTCCACTCACCGGTGAAGGTACCGCGGGTTGCCCGGCGACCTTGGTTCAGAGTACCCCAGATGCACCCTGATGTGTTATCATTTCGTGTGCTCCACACTCCNTGAAATGTGCCATCGGGCCAATCAGGAGTCGCCCGCCCAGGNGCAGATGATACTGCAGCGGAAAACGAACACAGTATCAAAAGACTGCACAGAAGAATTGAGATGACCGATTGTGTTTTCATACTTTTTAATCCCCCGATAATCAATCTACTGATTAGAGAAGGAGCCTTTCTCTATAAAAGAGTTTCGAGCACCTGATTTTTAGAACTTTTTCGAGATGTACGCAAGCACGGATTCAAAAATAGCGCGGCCATCGCCTGTATTGTCCTTTAGTCCAGCACCAGTCCAATTCGGATGCTGATGCCGATAAAACGTTCGCTCCGGATGGGGCATCATCCCAAAGACAGTCCCCTGGGGATTACAGATCCCTGCGATGTTCATCGGTGAGCCGTTGGGATTCCATGGATAACCCGCATAGTTCCCCTGGGGATCGACATAGCGGAACACGATCTGATCGTTTTTCTCTAGAGTNTTTAGATACTGCTCTTGTTTTTCTAGCGGAAACAGTAGTTTTCCCTCTGCATGGGCACTGGGGATNAGTCTGACATCGTTTTTTGGNATCTTNGAGGTAAACACGCAGGCTCCCCTGTTCTCATGCTTAAGCAGGGTCGGTCTGCATTCGAACCGGTTCGAGTCATTCAGATACAGGCATGCGTCAGGGACCGGGCGGATGATTTCATCAAAACCAGGTAGCAATCCCAGTTCGGTGAGCACCTGAAAGCCGTTGCAGACGCCCAGGATCGGACGCTCCTCCGCTACAAACTCCTTGAGTTGTTCCTGTAACTGGCCTTTGATCCGTGCAGCAAAAATAGCACCAGCCCTGATGTAGTCACCCGCGGAGAACCCCCCGGGGATCATCAGACAATGATAGTTGAGGATGTTGCGTGTTTCATCGACAGTGCAGTCAATGTTGAGCAGCTGTTTCAGATGAACAAATTCTGGACTGGCGCCTAATCGTTTGAACGCATCAAAGGACTCCTGTTCGCAGTTCGTCCCCTCGATACGCAACACCGCTACCTTGATGTCTTTCATGTGCATGATTTCATCCGAAACTCGATTCGTAAATGCATCTCCCTTATTTCTAGTTTTTTTGAAGGTAACATTAATGATTACGGATGCTATGTCGCATGACTAGGTGAACAGAATGAAACACGTTCATTACACAGAGGTCGACTTAGAACATCCTGATGAGCAGGGAGTAAAAAACATCAAGGTCCGATGGCTTATCTCAAAAAAAGACGGGGCGCAGAACTTCGCGATGCGTCTATTTGAAATCAAACCAGGTGGAAACTCACCACTGCATCAACACAACTGGGAACATGAGGTATTCATCCTGGAAGGAGGTGGGTTTGTCAAAGATCAAACCACGGAGCAGCCCTTACAGCCAGGTGATGTCCTGTTCATCAAACCCATGGAGTGGCATCAGCTCATCAACCGGGGAAGCACGACACTAAAGTTCCTCTGTATCATTCCGTATCAGAAATAAAGGACAAAATTTTAAAAGAAAATGGGAGATTCTGATTAAAATCAAAAACAGGTGATCGTGATGTATGAAATAGTGTATATCCTTCTGGCGACGTTCATCGTTTCACTTATCTCGTTTGTTGGCGTCGTCACCCTATCGTTAAAGGACAAGATACTGAATAAGATCCTGCTGATCCTCATCGGGTTATCTGCTGGAGCCCTCATGGGAGGTGCGTTTCTGCATCTGCTGCCAGANGCGGTCGGAAACAACCAAGGCCTTGATGTCTACCTTTTTGTCCTGGTCGGTTTCATCCTGTTTTTCCTGATAGAAAAAGTCCTGCATTGGCGGCATTGCCATAAGGGAGAATGCGATGTGCACACGTTTACGTATATGAATCTCGTGGGAGATTCGATTCATAATTTCATCGATGGACTCATCATGGCAGCAAGCTTTGTGGTGTCTATTCCTCTTGGTATAACGACGACGATTGCGATTGCCACTCATGAAATCCCTCAGGAGATCGGTGATTTTGCTGTCTTGCTGTATGGTGGTTTTTCGAAAAAAAAGGCTATCACCCTTAACTTTGTTGTGGCATTGACCGCGGTCCTCGGAGGGATTGTCGGGTTCTTCGTCTCCAGTCTCATTGATAACATTGTTGTCTTTATCCTGCCTTTTGCCGCAGGTGGGTTCATTTACATTGCTGCAACCGACCTTGTTCCAGAGATCAGAAAAGAACTTGACATGAAAAAATACATGGCGACTCTCATCGTGTTCATCTGCGGCATTCTTCTCATGTGGGTCACCAAAATAATTTTTGGCGGATAATCAACTCGCGGGGAAAATAGAGGATACATCATGTGTTTGGCAATCCCTGGGAAAATCGTGGAAATCGACAAAAAGAAACAGAGTGCGACCGTCGATTACGGGAGTGGCACGAGGCGGAAAGCCAATGTTTCTCTTGTTAAGGTAAAGCGCGGTGATTACGTGCTGGTACACGCGGGGTTTGCCATCCAGGTTTTGGATGAAAAAGAAGCACAGGAGACCCTTGCGCTGTTTCGCGAGATGCTGTCTCTGCAGGAGGGGGCCTGATGTTTTCTTTGCGTGATAAAAACCTTGCTGAGGATATTGTCTCTCAGATCAAAAAAGCAGAGGTGCATCTGAAGTTCATGCATGTGTGCGGCACGCATCAAGACACCCTGGTGAAACATGGGTTGGATGTGTTATTACAAAAATGTGGACTTGAGATCGGGCAGGGTCCAGGCTGTCCCGTCTGCGTCACGACCCCAAAAGAAATCGAGGAAGTCATAGTACTGGCAAAGGATGGAAAGACGATCGCCTCGTTTGGGGACATGATCCGGGTGCCTGGTGCCAGCTCATCGCTTCAGCAGATGAAGGGGGAAGGCTGCGATATCCGGACCGTGTACAGCATCGAAGATTCAGTAGTGCTTGCGGAGAAACACAAGGATAAAGAAGTGGTGTTCATGGCGGTTGGTTTTGAGACGACTGCGCCTACCACTGCATCGGTTCTCTTACGTGATCCACCGTCGAATTTTTCTGTGCTCTGCTGTCATCGGTTGATCCCACCAGCGTTGCAAGCGATTCTCGATATGGGGGAGATAAAGATCGATGGGTTCATCGAGCCGGGTCATGTCTCGACGATCATTGGTGCAAAACCATATGAGTTCATCTCCAAGGACTATCATGTCCCTCAGGTGATCGCCGGGTTTGAGCCACTTGATCTTCTGATGGCATCATGGATGCTGGTGCGTCAGATACAGCAGGGAACCGCGATCGTTGAGAACGAGTATAGTCGTGCGGTGGATAAAGGGGGGAATCAGAAAGCCCAGCAGGTCATCAAGCAGGTGTTTGAGCCTATGGACGTAAAATGGAGAGGGTTTCCGATAATCCCTCATTCCGGATTGATGCTTCGGGAGAAGTACGCGTCGTATGACGCACGGAAGCGGTACGAAGATGAGCTTGGGTGGCTTGCGGAAAAGGAGTTTGCTGAGCCGGCGGGCTGTCTGTGCGGGGATGTCCTCAGAGGGTTGATTTCATCCAAAGAATGTCCCTTGTTTCGACATCAGTGTACCCCGGAAACCCCTGTTGGCCCATGTATGGTCAGCAGTGAGGGCAACTGTTATATCGAGTATCTGTACTCAAAGAAATAGGGAACATATATTTGGTCATGAAATTTTTTTTCGCAGTAAAAACAGGACCAGGGTTACGACAACACCGATGAGAAATGAAACGATGGTTCCGACAAGGATCCCAGCGAGCGGATAGAGGAAGTAGATTGCGACTGCGTAGCTGACGACGCTGGGGCTGCCGTAGATCATGCCTTTTGCCATCGCACCTGCAAATTGCGGCCCGTGTTCTCTCATGGAAATCAGCATAGTTGAGAGAAAAATAGCGGGGAACACCGAGAATATTCCGCTGAGTATGACCCCGACGTTGGAAAACGATACAGCTATGGCAATGACTGTTCCTGCGATGAGGCTTCTGCTGAGGAGTTTGAGCGGCGTATAGTGGACTTCTGTGGAGGTCTGTGACGTTATTTTTTTTCCTTTGTCAAGAAGTATGAATGTGACGACAAAGCATAGCGCGAACAAGGCAAGCGACACCACTATAGATGTCAAATTTGAGTAAAAGATCACAATGGTCAGTGCAGTCCATCCTAGCAGTGAACCTGCGAGGGCAACAAGTATTTTTCGTGAAGCAAGAAGAGTAAAGAGGAGGAGGAACACAAGGTTGATTCCCATTTCGACGGGAACGACAGCGACGGATTCTGAGGCAAACTCTGTTCCTTTGTCCAGGGCGATGAAGAGGAATGCAATGACGATGGTCGAGGGAAGTGTACCGATGACTCCTCCTGTTTTTGTCCCATATCTCTCAGCAACGATGGTGATGAGGACAACCGCGAGTGCGGACAGGATGAACGGTATGATAGTGTGGTAGAGGATGGAATATTCCATGAGGTTTTGGGATGCGTTCTTATTTTTAAACATTTCTTTTTTGAACATTTGGGAAAGTATTTATACCAACTTTGTAATACATACCAAATTGTAATAATTACAAAATAGGATGTATTGCAGCTCGGATCATCATGTATGAAAAATATGTAAAACTCCTCAAGGACCATGCTATTAAAGTGACCTCTCCACGGCTGGAGATTNTAAAGTTCCTTGACGAGCACCACACCCATCCCAACGTTGAAGAGATATATTCGTCGCTCAAGAAGAAACACCCGTCACTCTCCAGAACGACCGTCTATAACTCCTTGGAAATACTCAAGAAAAACAGGATCGTTCAATCCATCACCATATCNGGTTCAGAACTGCGGTACGACATCCAGGGAGGCTTGCACCATCATTTCCTCTGCAATCGTTGCGGTGCTATCCTTGATATATCAATTGCCTGCCCAAACATGGACCGCACGGTCGAAGGAGGCCATCGCGTCGATGAGGTGCAAGGATATTTCAAAGGGATATGTAAGAACTGTCAAAAGAAAGAAAAAGGCTGGCGGACCAATGGATAAAAAAGCGTTCCACAAGATATCCTACGGNNTTTATGTGGTCTGCTCAAAGAACAAGGAAAAAATCAACGGGCAAATCGCNACCACGTTATTTCAGGTCACCTCAGAGCCACCAACCATCGCAATCAGCATCAACAAACAGAATCTGACCCATGGCTACATCGATGCAAGCAAGATGTTCACCGTTTCTATTCTAGATAAAAAAACTNCTCTACCATTTATTGGGACGTTCGGGTTCAAATCAGGCCGCGACATCGACAAATTCAAAACAGTATCCTACAGGATGGGCATCACACAAGCCCCGATCGTTCTTGATTATGCACTGGCCTATCTTGAGGCAGATGTCATCGATAAAATTGATGTCGGGACCCATACGATTTTTGTCGGCAGAATAGCAGATGCAGCAGTCCTGTCGCAAGAGCCTGCCATGACCTATGACTATTACCACGTCGTGAAAGGTGGGTATTCACCGAAGAGCGCACCGACCTATGATAGCGATGTTGATAAAAAAACACAAGGAAAAACGGAGGATGTAAAAATGGACAAGTATGTCTGTAACGTCTGTGGATATGTCTATGACCCTNCAAAGGGTGATGCTGACAGCGGTATTGCCGCGGGAACCGCGTTTGAAGATCTCCCTGATGACTGGGTGTGTCCCATCTGTGGAGCAGGAAAAGACGCATTTGAGAAACAATAAGAAGAAAGAACGCCGGTAAAGTTTATAAAGAAATGAAAAATGTAACATGAAAAGGAGGAAAAAGATGTTAAGCAAAAAAATTGAAAACGCGATAAATAAGCAGATCAACGCAGAACTCTGGTCAGCCTACTTATATCTGTCCATGTCTGCATACTTTGAGTCAACCAACCTTGGCGGGTGTGCCAACTGGATGCGCGTCCAGGCGCATGAAGAACTTACTCATGCGATGAAATTCTATCATCACGTCATCGACCGGAGAGGCCGCGTCACGGTCGCTGCAATCACAGCACCCTCCATAAACTGGAAATCGCCATTGCACGTCTTTGAAGAGGCATTCAAACACGAACAAAAGGTCACCGGACTGATTGCTGACCTAGCAAACATGGCTGCAGCTGAAAAGGATCATGCGACCGCAAGCATGCTCAAATGGTTCATTGACGAGCAAGTAGAAGAAGAGTTATCAACAGATGTAATCGTTCAGAAACTCAAGATGATCGGCAGTAACACCGGTGGTCTTTACATGCTGGACCGGGAGCTTGCTGAGCGAAAAGCAAAATAAAGAACGACGATAAAAAAAAA
>JGI20214J51088_10000558_pt1 | contig 25740 bp, 20 predicted proteins | sample WetSurMetagenome_FD_51088 | JGI IMG/M metagenome (IMG submission 51088) | reverse complement strand
TATGTACTATGTACTATGTATTATGTATTATTCACTTTTGTGTTCGCATAATTCGATAAGGACACCTCCGGTCGACCGTGGGTGAAGAAAGGCAATATCCAAACCTTCCGCACCTTTCCGCGGATTTTTATCAATCAGCTTTACTCCCTCTTTTTCAGCGTGTTTCAGCTCTGCATCTAAATAATCTACAGCAAATGCAATATGATGAATTCCGGGTCCTCTGTTTTCGATGAATTTTGAGATTGGCCCTTCAGGATCAGTCGATTCAAGCAATTCAATTTTTGTCTGTCCCACCATAAAAAAGGCAGTCCTTACTTTCTGGTCCTTTACTTCCTCAATATTGTAGCATTTAAGTCCGAAAACTTTTTCGTACAATCTGATTGAATCCTCCAGATTTGTCACAGCTATCCCAATATGTTCAATATGTGATGGTTTCATGAAATATCCACTAATTTTTCTGAAATATAATATAAGCAAAATTAACTGCTTATAAATACATCAGGCAGATAAATATCATGTTTCTGAAAAAATTCCGGGATAATATTCTTTCAGAATGGAAATTCAACCGGAGTGGTAATTTCCGACTGGTCGTTTTTGGGCTTTTTAGCGGCCATGTGAATGGGATTTCCATCTACAAATATTGATTTATATGGAGTCACCGGGCAGGCAAACTCACAATGTCCGCATCCGATACAGATGTCCTGGTCAGTTTCAGGAATCAGAAGGTTTCCCTCATACGGGATCATATACACTGCTTTAGTCGGACATGCTTCTGAACAGGCACCGCAGGCAGTTTTCTCCGTTTTAACAATGCAATTGTCTTTTATGAAATTCACCTTCCCGATCTGTGTTAGTTTTTTGGCTTCCAGAACAAGCGGTTTCAAAGCATTTGTCGGACATATCTCGGTGCATATTGTGCAGTTATAAGTGCAGAAACTCTTATGATAATCCATTACAGGCTGCATAAGTCCGGCTATCCCATATTGTTTCACTGAAGGCTGAAGTACATTATTCGGACAGGCTGTGATACAGAGCGAACATGCTGTGCAATGCTCTGTGAAATCAGCAATCGATCCCGAACCCGGTGGACAAACCGGTGATGTTCTTGGTTCCTTTACAGTTGATTCCTTTTTCGGTACCGGCACACTCTTTTTTTCCTGNCCTTTAACACCAAGCGAAATGCCGAGAAGCATCAGGATTGAACCGGCAACGAACTTTCGTTTGCTTTCGTCTGTCACCTGTTCGGGGTGTTTTGAACTTAAAAGCCCGTATGAAATGGCTTTTTCAGGACATGTATTAATACAGTTAAAGCAATCGACACAGCGGCTTACATCAATATTATAATTCANAAAATCGATACATGATGATTTGCAGCCGATAGAACACCTTCCGCATCTTGTACATTTGCTTTCGGAGAATTTTATCCTGAAGAGCGAAATCTTCGAAATCAGACCCAGCAGGGTTCCGACCGGACATATCATGTTGCAATAGAGNCTGCCTTTTATGAATGAGAGAATTCCAACAAGAAGGAAGAACACAACAGGCAATATATAAGCAAACATACTGAATCCTTTAATCTCAATATTATGAAAGGTATATGCATCGAATTTGCCAAAGACCCAGGCAAGAAANTTATTGACAAGGAGCACTACCGGTTTTCCGAAATAAGTCATGAATCGTCCGAAAATNCTATAGGGATCGAGCAGTGTAACTGCATAAATGCCCCATATAATTCCTGTACCTATTGTTAAAGCAAGTAATGAGTATCTTATTATGGTGAAAGGCTTTTTGTAACCAAACCTTCTGAACTTCCTTTTTACCTTGCCACCCATCCTGCTGAAAAGATCCTGTCCGATTCCGAGCGGACAGAGGAATGAACAATAGGTCCTCCCAGAAAGAAGTGTAAGCAAAAGGACAAAAATAAATCCTCCTGCNGCCATTGTTTTCAAGTCGATGTATTTAAGAAGAGATGGGATAAACTGGAGATAGAGAAGATAGTTAATATATTTCTGAGGTATCAGAGACTTGAAATCNGCAAATACAAAAATAAAACAGATCAGAACAACTGCCGAGAATCCAATCCGGAATTTTCTGAGGAAGGAAGAGGTCATTATAGTTTACATTTTAATACGCTTAATATTCAGGGCGTCAAGATTCATGTTACCAAGACCCATTTTATATGCGATTGGGATATAGTCAATTTTCTGTAGATCAACCCCCAGCATTTTGGCTGCAGCAGCATCGCCTGCCACCCAGTCGGTTGTTATTATTTGAGATTTCATCTGGACAACATCTTCCTTGGATACACCCTGCGGCCCGTTTTTAACCATAACATTATAACAGTCNATTACATTTAGAGCCGGCTTCTTTTCAAACAATGCATAATCAGCGATGCACTGGTGCAGGTCATTCGAATGCCAGTAACCCCTGTCCCAGATAATTCCCATATTATTTTTAAGACAGGCAGTCATTCTTGTTGAGTTGTGATTTTTAAGGACCGGAACATTGATAAAAACATCAGTCTCCAGGAGCAGTTCATGGACTTTTGCCTTTTTCAATTTCACACCACCCGGGATCTGGATTTCCTGGTAATAGTTTTCTGAATTACCCGGGGCAACTTTGGCTCCGGCCGATTTAGCAGCTTTTTCTATACCTGAATTCTTATATGTGTTTACCCAGTTATCGCACGTATGATCAAATACATACACCTCTTTTGCCCCGGCTTTGAAGCAGTGTTCGACTATCCTTTTTACAAGAAGCGGATTTGTATTGGCTGCAAGGTCAGGAATTACGTCCCATCCGATATTGGGTTTAACAAGAACTTTCTGTCCTTTCCGGACAAAAGTACCCATTCCGCCTAGTTCCTGAATTCCGAGATCAAACATCGCATCGGGATTTCCTCCCATAACTGCAACCATATCATATTTTGGACTTTCAGGAACTGATCCCCACAATTTATTATATCCTCCCAGGCTTAAAGCAGTACTGGCAGCAATTCCGGCTCCTAGCGAAGACTTAAAAAACTCTCTTCTTCTCATGATTGATCCTTGATTTTTTTGTTAACGGAAAAGTTTTCAAAATTACGACTTTTTTTTTATTATCTGTCACCGATTGTAAATAGTATATTAGCAACGGAATTGAAGGTGGAATATATTTATATGATTCCAACTTTAACAAGTTTATTTTGTTATCCAATATTTAAAAGGGTCTTTTAATGAAAGTACTATATTATGATTGCTTCTCCGGAATAAGCGGGGATATGAATCTCGGTGCAATGATTGATCTTGGAATAGATTTATCCTTTTTAAGGAGTGAACTTGGCAAGCTAAATCTCAGGGGGTGGGAACTTTATGCAGAAAAGGCCCAGAGACATGGGATTACCGGAACTCTGGTTACAGTAAAACAAACTGTTCATGAACATGCACACCGGCACCTCTCCGATATTGAAAAAATAATCCACGGTTCTTCTCTTGCTNTGGAAGTAAAACAGCTTAGTATGAAAATCTTCATGAAGATTGCAACNGCAGAGGCNGCGGTGCACGGGATAAGTATTGAGGAAGTTCATTTCCATGAAGTGGGTGCAATCGATTCAATAATAGACATTACCGGGGCAGCCATCTGTTTTAGTGCACTGAATGTCGGTGCAGTATATGTTTCGGAGGTCGAACTTGGCAGCGGGTTTGTAAAATGCGACCATGGAAAACTTCCGGTACCTGCTCCGGCAACTGCTGAGATAATAAAAGGAATACCGGTAAGGACCGGCGGAGTCGATTTTGAAGCGACAACTCCTACAGGGGCTGCAATTCTTTCTACTCTCGGGACTGAATTCGGCATCGTCCCTCATATAAAAATAGATAAAACAGGCTATGGTATTGGACATAAGGATCATCCTTCAATTCCGAATCTGCTCAGGGTTTATCTCGGTGAAATTTCAGAAAAACAGGCCCCTGGACACAAAGCTTTGCTGATTGAATCAAATATCGATGATATGAATCCGGAGTTTTACGACCATATCTCTGNGAGACTTTTCAAGGCTGGTGCATCAGATGTATACTGTTCACAGATAATAATGAANAAAGGAAGACCCGGCGTTGTTTTAAATGTTATTGCCGGGCAGGGATTAGAGGAAATAGTGAAGGAAATAATCTTCACTGAATCGACAACTCTGGGTATAAGAACATTTGATTTCAGGAAAGATACGCTTGCAAGAGAATTCGGGAAGCTGGTCACAGAATACGGTGAAGTGACAGTGAAACGCTCTTTCTATAAAGGGAAGGAAGTATCAGTTAAACCTGAATACGAAGAATGCAGAAAAATCGCTATAGAAAGAAATATCCCCGTAAAAGAGGTATATAACAACATAATGTCGTTATTAACACAGAATAAGAAATAGAGAATGATTAAGGATAAAACGAAAAAGCTTGATTCAATATTAAAGGAGCTGAAATCTTTTATTGTTGCCTTTTCAGGAGGTGTTGACAGTTCATTTCTGCTCTACAGAGCTCATTCCCTCAAAGGCCTTGAAATGATGGGAGTTACAATAAAAACTCCGTATATACCTGATGCAGAACTTGAAGAAGCATTGGAATTTGCAAAAATGTATGGTATTAATCACAGGATAATCAATCTCAGTTTTCCTGAAAGCGTAAGAAATAATCCTGACGACCGGTGCTATATATGTAAGAAAAACCTCTTCGGTGAGTTAATGGCTTTTGCAGGTGAAAATGGCTTCAGGTACATAATTGACGGGACTAATGCCGATGATACAAATGTTTACAGACCCGGGGTCAGAGCCCTGAGAGAGCTCGGCATCCGAAGTCCTTTGCATGAAGCAGGGCTTACAAAAAATGAAATAAGGGAATTATTGAGGAAGGAAAGCCTGTCAATTGCAGACAAACCAGCAATGGCCTGCCTTCTTACACGAATACCATATAATACAACTGTCACCGAAGGTATGCTTAAAATGATTGAACAGGCTGAATCTTTTCTTTTCAGTAAAGGCTTCCCCGGAGCACGGGTAAGGATACATGGCGATCTGGCAAGGATCGAGTGCCTGCCAGGCTATTTTGAAAGATTGATTCAAAATCATGACAAAGAACATATTATAAGCACCTTTAAAAAAATCGGATTCAGATATGTATCTTTGGATCTTGAAGGATACCGGTCAGGCAGTGCTGACCAATAATTTGATCTCTATGAACAGGAATGAAATTGAGACTCTTCTGAAAGAGATTAAAAACGGGGAAAAAAGTGTTGAAGAAGCACTTGAAGTCCTGCAGAATTTTCCTTATACCGACCTCGGTTTTGCAAAGATTGATCATCACAGAGAGATGCGAACCGGTTATCCGGAAATTGTTTACTGTGCAGGCAAAACGGCTGAACAGGTCACAGGTATATTCAAATTAATGTTGGGGAGGAAGAATAATGTGATAGGGACCAGGGCTGACCAGCATATGTTCGACCTGGTGAAGAAAGTAATACCTGAAGCCGTTTATTACCCGGTTGCTAGGATTATAAACATCCCGGGGAAAAAAACAGAACCCCCTGATACCAGGATCGCTGTAATAACAGCTGGCACTTCTGATATGCCTGTTGCAGAAGAAGCCGCAGTCACTGCCGAACTTCTGGGAAATAATGTTTTAAGGATTTATGATGCCGGGGTTGCAGGAATTCATCGGCTTGTTGACAAACTACCTGAGATAAAAAAATGCCGNGTAATAATTGTGATTGCGGGAATGGAGGGGGCACTTGCCAGCGTGGTTGGAGGACTGGTGGATAAGCCGGTGATCGCTGTGCCGACAAGTGTCGGTTATGGGGCTAACTTCGGAGGAATCTCTGCTTTGCTGGCAATGCTCACAAGCTGCTCCTCAGGGGTGACAGTTGTCAATATTGACAACGGGTTCGGAGCCGGATTCTCTGCAAGCATGATAAACCAGATGAAGTGATTCCTTTTATGCCGGGAGATGTTCTTCTATCAACAGCCTATTTTCCTGCTGTCGGATATTTCAGCCTTATAAAGAATGCAGATACCGTATTTATTGAACGGGAGGAGAACTATATCAAGCAGACTTACAGGAACAGATGTAAAATACTCACTTCAAACGGAATACTAAACCTTTCTGTTCCTGTAATGAAAGGATCTGCNGTAAAGGCTCAGGTTAAGGATATAGTGATCGATTATTCAAAGAGATGGCAGCAGGTTCATTTTGGAGCGATAACCTCCGCCTATAACAGATCACCCTATTTCATGTATTATTCAGAACAGCTCGCGAGAATTCTTTTTAAGAACCACAAATTTCTGATTGATCTAAATGATGATATTCTAGTTAATTGTCTTGAATATTTGAAGATAGATAAATGTATACAGTACACTTCTTTTTTCCAGCCCGACAGGGCACTCTCTTCCGATTACAGATGCAGGTTGTCTCCCAAAAAGAAAGGTCCGGAACTTTTTTCCAGACCATATATACAGGTATTTGGGGATAGCGGTTTCGTGCCTGGTCTTAGTATTCTCGACCTCCTGTTCAATAAGGGGCCCGAATCCGTAGACTACATATAACCAAATTTATAACCAAATGTAACTGTAAAGATATTTCTTGAATTTGTCAGATTTGCACTGGCTGTTTCGAAGGAGGTATTGTAGAGGATATAGGTCTGCTCGTTACGCAGATTCGTAAACCCAAAGTCTATATTTATATTCTGTTCCCTGAAACCAGCACCCAGCGATACCGATCTGTTGAACATATTATCATTCAGTTCTCCGGTCTTAAAAACTTTTCCATAGTAGCCATANCCACCNCTTAAATATATTTTGTTAAATCTGAATTCACCACCAAGTCTGACATTACTTGCAGGCTTAAGTGTATTTTTTATTTCCAGGTTTTTCTCACTGTAATCGTAGTTATCCCCGGTTTCAGAGAATCTTATTGTTGTGTAATCGACAAACTCATAGTCGAAGCTGAAAAGAGCCATTTTTTTAAACTGGTATGCTACACCGGCAAGTGCCCTGAATGGAGTCGTGAGGGCATAGTTATATGATAGTTCTTCATTATTAAATTCATAATGACCGCCATCNGTGAANTTAGAAGTTATATTATCATAAAATCTTTCATTGATCCTGTAGAGAGTTGGTGAATGGAAAGCAAATCCTATTCTCAGTTCGTTAGTCGGTTTGATAATTGTCCCGATCTTCAGAGAAATTCCTGTACCTGTATTCTCAAAATGCTCCACATAAGTAAAGTCGCTGAACTGTGAGTCAAGGTAATAATCTGCTTTTTCGAGGTGCTCATAATGACCGGTATATCTCAACCTGCTGATGCCCAGGGTAGCTCCGAAAAAAACCTTATTTGAATAGTTACCCCCGATCGAGAAAGCATGTTCTCCCGTAAAACCCTGGTTAGATATAAGGCGGCGTATATTCTGGCCATAATCTGATACGGCATTATCCCCATAATTTGAAAATACAGTACCGTACGTATTAGCTCCGGTGCCTGTAATTGTATCCATAATCCACGCATCATAGGCTATTCCTGCAGCCCCTGAAAGATTCCTGTATCCTGTTCCGAAACTTGCATCAGCCCAGTAATCAGCCATTGAACTTGTCGGACTGTTTCCCTGGATCCTTACCGAAGAGTTAAGATTATTGGTCTTGTTAAATGAATATCCGACATTAAGCGATATAAGACCGCTGGTCGAAGTTCCCGAGATCAGGCTGCTTACAATTCCGGCCTGGCCAAGATTAAAGTTATAAAGGTAGTCATCAGAAAGGCCATTAAAGCTGGCGGATGTTTTCGAATGAAAGAGTTGGGGTGAGAGGGAAATCTCGGAGGACCTGAATACGCCAACTCCGGCGGGGTTCTGGCTGAAGGTCGACATATCACCACCCAGGGCTGTAAACGCACCGCCCATCGAGTTAAACCTTGCTGTACCTGTGTAGAAGATCTGCGAATATCTTAGAGCATCATCTACATTCTGAGCCATTGCGCCTGCAAATGTCAGGAATGCTGCTGTCAGTAATAATGCTTTTCTTTTCATTTTTTTACTTTTTATTTAAGAGGATATCTGCACTCTTATATTTAGAATGTATTTTAATCTGTTAAATGATTGTTATTTAAATCTGTCAGCTTCTAATTTCTCCTGCCACTGCTTCCGCCGGATGATGAACCAGAAGAGGAGCCTCCTGATGATGAGCCGCCGGAAGAGTACGATCCGCCGCTGCTCCTTGATACTGATCCGCCGCCGCTGTATGATGAAGAGGAGGATGATCTGCTTCCGCTGCTGTATGAACCTGAAGACATTGAACTGCTGCCGGAACTTCTTGAAGGAACTGAATAACTGCCCGATCTGCTGTAGGAGGAGCTTGTCGATCTGCTTGGGGAGGTTGAATAGGATGAACTGCTCCTTACNGGTGCAGATGAATATGAGGAATTGCTTCTGCTACCGCCAGATGAATTCTGATTATTCCTCTGAATGGTGGCCGGCCTGCTGGTGTTAACATTACTGTTAATTCTGCTGTTGCTGTTATTCTGGTTTATGTTTGAATTTACTCTTGTATTGTTATAAGAGGGCCTGGTACTCATTTTGGAGTTGCTGTAGCTGGGAGTATAAGTCCGGTTTACTGAATTATACTCCGGACGGGTTGTTGTTGCTGCTCTTCTCGTCTGAGTTCCGCTGATGCTTTCACTTCCGGATTTAGAAGGATCCTGTAAAAGTTTCCTTTCAGCACCAACAGCCTGCTGGGAACTATAGCCAGGGTTTGCTGTTCTCCTCGAAGTTGCAAGAGATACATCTGCACCCGCAGCTGGTCTTCCTGCGACTGCACCTGTTGCAATATCAGTGTTCCTTCTCGATCCTGAGGCTACAGGTGAAGAAGTACCGCCACTCCATCTTGTTGACAGGGTACTTGGTTTTTCCCGCCTTCCATATGATGAGCTGGTTTTATCACTATAATATGATGAATGATTTCCACCATAGTAGTAAGGAGAATACCAGGAGCTGTAGTACGGACTGTAAAAATTCCTCCCATAGAAGCCTCCGTAGAAGTTATTATAGTAACCATAGTTATAACCTCCGTAGTAATAAGGACTATAGTAATCGTAGTAGAAGGGATCATAATATCCGTAGGAATAAGGGAATCCGCCGTAGAAATTGTTAAACCCGAATGAAGGATACCAGCTGTAATAAAAAGGATCTCTCCAGTATGGGCTGAAATAATTTCCGTAAAACCTGTTCAGTCTTCCCGCATAAGAATAATTATCATAATAATTATAGTAATAGTTATTGCTTAAGCCTCCTGCTTCATTGTAATCAGCTGCATCTGAATACTCTTTGGATACCAGTGTGTCACTGGCATAAATATTATCATAATATGATCCGGACTGGAGGTTGCCTTCCGTAACCTGCCGGTCGACACCGGAGCGAACCATGGTTACCGGCTGATCTGTATCCTGAAAATACAGATCATCATATTCTGTTCCCACATAAAGCCCCGATGAACAGGAGGCAAGAGTAAGAAGTGCAAGTCCGAATATGCTATTTAATGCTTTCATGGTATTTGAATATTTCTTTTCGTTTATTCCTTATATTGACTATCAAATTCTGTACCAAATGTTTTTTGTTTATCTTTTTGTCCTTCAGAAACTAGCTTTTCAGCAAATATATGATTTTTTATCAAAGGTACAATTATAATTTAAAACTGTTCCCGGTTGTGAATAAGTATGTTAACTGATTCCAGACCAGTTATATTATCTTGGTTTGGTAATGAACCATCATTTTTTTAAAATCTCAGGGAATTAGCTATTTTTACGACCGGTTTTTTAGTTGAATATTACAAATCAAATTCCATACCAAATAATGGCAAAGTTTTTAACAAACAGGGAGGAAAATTATGCACAATGGTATAACGACCTGGTTATCAAAGCAGATCTTGCTGAAAACTCAGCGGTAAGAGGATGCATGGTCATTAAACCTTACGGTTATGCTATATGGGAAAACATTCAGGCAGGGCTCGATAAAATGTTCAAGGCAACGGGTCATGTCAATGCTTATTTCCCTCTCTTTATTCCGAAATCGTTTTTCAGCAGGGAAGCTTCTCATGTACAGGGTTTTGCAAAAGAATGCGCAGTGGTTACACACTACAGGCTTAAAATGGACGAAAATGGAAAGGACATTGTTGTTGATAAGGATGCAAAGCTTGAAGAGGAACTTATTGTGCGCCCTACTTCAGAAACAATTATCTGGAACTCATATAAAAACTGGATTCAGTCGTACCGTGATCTTCCGATCCTGATCAACCAGTGGGCAAATGTGGTGCGATGGGAAATGCGGACAAGGCTCTTTTTGAGAACTGCTGAATTCCTGTGGCAGGAGGGTCATACAGCACATGCTACAAGGGAAGAGGCGGTTGAGGAGACAAAAAGAATGTTGAATGTATATGCAGATTTTGCTGAAAATTATATGGCTCTGCCTGTCATTAAAGGGTATAAAAGTGAGAATGAACGCTTTGCAGGGGCACTTGACACTTATACTATTGAAGCCCTGATGCAGGATGGAAAAGCACTGCAGGGAGGAACAAGTCATTTCCTCGGACAGAATTTTGCAAAAGCCTTTGATGTTCAGTTTACCGACAAAACAGGGAAGCTCGATTATGTCTGGGCTACATCATGGGGTGTATCGACAAGGATGGTGGGCGCGCTCATTATGGCTCATTCCGATAATAACGGACTTATCCTGCCTCCACGCCTGGCACCCCTACAAACAGTAATTGTACCCATTTACAAAACTACCGACCAGCTCGAGAAGATCTCTGAAAAGGCCGGAATTATCAAAGCAGACCTTGAAAAAGCAGGAATTTCTGTTAAATACGATGACAGGGAAAATTATAAGCCGGGATATAAATTTGCTGAATATGAGCTAAAAGGCGTTCCGGTCAGAATTGCACTCGGCCCCCGCGATATCGAAAACAATACTGTTGAGATTGCACGGAGGGACACTCTACAGAAGGAGACAATTCCTGACGGAGGTTTAGCTTCCCATGTTGCAGGTCTGCTTGAAGATATCCAGTCAAATATGTTCCGGAAAGCATTGAAATTCAGATCTGACAATACTTTCTACTTAGATAAATGGAGTGAATTCCTGGAAATAATTGATAATCAGGGAGGATTTATTATGGCACACTGGGACGGCACTGCCGAAACCGAGGAAAAAATAAAGGAGGAAACCAAGGCAACGATCAGGTGCATTCCTTTCGACTCTCCCGAAGAGGACGGGAAATGCATATATTCGGGAAGACCTTCAAAGAGGCGGGTTCTGTTTGCCAGATCATATTAAGGCAAACGGAATGATTTTAATTTATATTTACTAATTTAGAGCTGAATTAAATTAAAACTAAGTGATCATGTCTGAACTTGATAATAAGAAAATCGCAATTATCAGCACTCTNAGNGAAAAATCGATTTTGAAGCAAAAAGTCTATGACAATACACTTGAATGGTTCGGCGTGGTTAAGGATATCCTAAAAAACCTTGCTAAAGATGTAAACGTAAACCTNGGCAATTTAGATTCCAGGATTAAAATGGAATATACAGACAGGAGCAACTTTGATGCACAGTTAAAGGTTGCCGGTGATATTCTGCTTTTCAGCATGCATTCAAATATTTTTCAGTTCGACCGGGAACATCCTGCCTGGAAAACACCCTATATCCAGAAAAACAAGTTCAATGCGTATTCAGGGATAATAAATATTTATAATTTTCTATTCGATTCTTTTAAATATTCAAGGTTGGATGACCTGGGATATCTTATTGCAAGGATCTTTATAAACCATGAAAACCAGTATCTCGTTGAGGGCAAAAGGCAAATGGGCATGCTCTTTTCAAATTACGGGAATGAAGCGATAACCAGGAACTCATTACAGGTAATAATCTCAACAGCAATTCAGTACTCCCTTGAATTTGATCTTCTGGTTCCTCCTTACGATACTGTCAAGATCGCCACAGTCGGACAGGCTGAGGCTAAGATCCAGCACTCAAGGGTAATAACAGGGAAACGTCTTGGATTCCAGTTTAACTCTGATGATGTGCTGATCAAAACACCTCATGAAACCTGAAAAAACTAATATAACCGGGAGAAGGATTTACAGAAGACTCATTTACTTCCACGCATTTCTCTTTATTTTTTCAGCTTCATACTCCCAGACACCGGTCACCCGTGACTCACCCCGAAAGCTGCAGGATACATTAAAGACACTGGGGATTGAAAACATTAGGTTATCACTTTCAGGCACTGACTTTTCAAACTCGACCGGACTTGTACCTTCTGCCGGTTCTGAAGATAAAAAAACCNTGATATTTCTTGACTCGCTGAAGATAAGGGCATCTAGAAAGTTAATTACAAAGAAACTGTACGATTTCCTTATTATTTCTCATGAACCGGAATCCAGAAAAGAGATTAACGGGTCAAGCGAGAAAAGCTATACCGGGTACTCTGGATTAAAAATCCGCAATATCGAGATCAAAAGGCTTGATGTATTCGGCTCTAACATAAACGCTCCTGATTTTTATGGACCTGATAAAACTGAAAAGCTTCTTAACAAAACCCATTTTTATACAAATGAAATTATAATAAGAAAGAATCTTCTTTTCAATGCAGGTGATACGATATCTCCGCTTAACCTGAGCGATAANGAGCGGTTTCTGAGAGAACTTCCATATATCGACGATGCCAGGATCGTNGTAGTACCTGTTTCTGATGAAGAAGCCGATATAATTGTTGTTACAAGGGACATTTATTCTTTGGGGGCAAGGGTCAGCTTTGGCGGTTTTGAAAAAGGATCCATCGCACTGTTTGANAGGAACATTTTCGGAATGGGCCATGAATTCGGGATTGAAGTCCCTTATGATTCGAAATTTTCCGATTCTCCCGGATTCGGGGTTAGTTACAAGGTAAACAATATCTTCAGGACTTTTGTGAATCTTGACACCTATTTTAATGAGGGCCTGGGGAAAAAAACTTTTGGATTCGATCTTGGCCGTAAATTAATGAGCGCTTCAACCAAATATGCCGGAAACATTTCAGTAAAAGAGATGTTCACCTCAGATGACCTTGATTCTTTACCGGAACCGGCTCCTGTAAAATATAATTTGCAGGATTACTGGCTNCTAAGATCCTTTCTCCTGGATGCAAAGTCGGTCAGCAGGCTGATTTTAGGAACAAGATATACTAATAACAATGTATTCGCCCATCCTTATATTCTGCCTGAATCCTTCCATTATCTTCAGCAATACAAGATGTTCCTTGCCTCGGTTTCCTTTTCTGCCCAGAAGTATTACAAAACCAATCTTGTTTATGGTTACGGACTTACCGAAGATATCCCTTACGGTAAATTGATTAATATGACCATTGGAAGAGAATTCAATGAATTCAAGGTGCGAAACTATCTTGCCACTTCAGTTTCGTTTGGCGGATCAGTTAAAAGCCTGGGTTATTTTTACACTTCTGCAGGTTTCGGAACCTTTATAAACAAAGGACAAACAGAACAGGGTATTCTTTCATTAAGGACCAACTTCATCTCAAACCTTGCCTTCATGGGCAGATATAGGATCAGGAACTTTGTAAATATTGATTACACCCGTGGATTCGACAGGTATTCCGATGAATACCTTGATTTTAACCGCGAAAATGGCTTTTCGGGTTTCAGAAACGATTCAATTGGCGATTCGCAGAGATTATCATTCAGCATTGAATCGGTACTTTTCAGTCCTGTTGATTTTTATGGCTTCAGGTTTGCATTATTTGGCTTCGCGGATGCCGGATTTCTTTTCGGAACCAACGAATTTGTGGGAAACGGTGATTTGCTTTCAGCAATAGGACTTGGCATAAGGATCCGCAACAACAATCTGATTTTTAACACTTTTCAGATAAGACTTGGATTCTTCCCTAATCTTCCCGAATACTCAAGAACAAATCCTCTGATAGTTTCGGGGCAGCAACTGCTCAAACCTGTTAATTTTGAACCGGGAAAACCATCAGTAATTCCATTCAGATAAACCTCCATCCTTTCATTATGTTTGAAGAATTTACAAACTACATCAGAAAAAATAACCTAATCAAAAAGCAGGACAGACTCCTGCTGGCTGTCAGCGGAGGAATCGATTCTATGGTTTTGGCAAACCTGTTCCTTAAACTCGGAAGCAGGATCGGGATTGCCCATTGCAATTTTTGTTTGAGAANCAAGGAATCTGATATGGATGAGGATCTCGTTAGAGAATTTGCTGCCGAAAACAAGATCCCTTTCTATTCAATTAGGTTTAAAACAAAAGAATATGCCCGAAAGAGAGGTATTTCCGTCCAGATGGCGGCAAGGGAGCTGCGTTTTNAATGGTTTGAGAAGATAAGGACTGACAACTTTTATGACTTTATTGTAACTGCGCATAATCTCGATGACAAAATTGAGACAATGTTTATCAACCTGGNCAGAGGCACGGGATTGACCGGACTAACAGGAATTAAACCACTCAACAACAGAATTATACGTCCGCTTTTGTTTGCAACGCGCAAAAAAATTGAAGAGTATTGCATCGACAATCACATCATTTTCAGAGAAGATAAGTCGAATGCTGAATCAAGGTACACAAGGAATAAGATAAGGCATCATGTGATTCCGGTTCTNATGGAAATCAATCCGTCGGTTAAAGATACACTTAATGAAACGGCTGACAGACTTTCAGGGATTGATGATTTTATTACGGGTTATATTGATGACATAAGGTCGCAGATCTCAATAGTAAAGGGAAGCGAAATTGTTTTTGATGTTGACAAGCTAAAATTACATCTGAAAACCAGGGCTCTTNTATTTGAGCTTTTCAGTCGATATGGGGTAACAGGGTCATTGACCGACGAGCTTCTGCGACTGATATCAGGCAGTACCGGAAAAAAGATATTCTCTAAGACACATACACTGCTCAGGAACAGAAATGAACTTATTGTGACTCCCCTGGTGANCCGCAGCCGGGAGCATTATGAAATTGCAATTGTTGAGGATTTTCTATCTGTGCCGGGAATAAAGTCAGCAGTACTTAAAAATGCCGGACCGGATTACAAAATCTCCAGGGAAAAGAATGTAGCCAGCATTGATTCTGGTAAGTTAAGGTTTCCGTTAATTATCAGAGGATGGAAAGCGGGTGACACTTTTTACCCTCTTGGTATGAAGCAGAAGAAAAAGCTGAGCGATTTTTTTATNGATGAAAAATATTCCCTGATAAAAAAAGAGAATACTCTGTTGCTTGAGTCAGAAGGGGAAATAGTCTGGATAATCGGAGAAAGAATTGATGAGAGATTTAAATTAACTGATTCAACAACAGTAATATTAAGCATTGAAACAGGTAAATCATAGATCTTCGCAGATTGATCAAGAAGAATCAGAGCTGGAATTTCCTGGAACCATTTATCCCCCTGTCGATCAACAGGAGATCGGCCAGGGCTATTGCCGCTGCTGCTTCAATTATTACAGGCATTCTCAGGGCGATACAGGTATCATGCCTGCCCTTAACCCCCAGCTCAGTCATCTGGTCCCTGCTGAAATCATAAGTATGCTGTGTCACTCCGGTAGAGGAAGTCGGCTTGACTGCTGCTCTGAAATATATCTCATTTCCATTGGAGATTCCTCCGTTGATACCGCCCGAATTGTTAGTCGATGTCCTTCCGTTATTGTCAATAAAAGGATCATTGTGAACCGATCCCTTCATTGAGGCTGCAGAAAAACCCGAGCCAAACTCAATTCCCTTAATTGCAGGTATTGAAAAAACAATATGACTGATCGCTGATTCCACTGAATAAAAGAATGGTTCGCCAAGAGCCTTGCGAGGATTAATGATCCTGCATTCAACTATTCCACCTATTGTGTCGCCTTCAGACATAGCNTTTTCAAGAGCCTTATCAATTTCAGTACTTCCTCCGGCAGAAATAAGTTTTGCATTTATCTCTGCCGGCTTCAGGATAAGCTTGGCNATAACACCAGCTGCCACAAGTCCCCATGTGATCCTGCCTGAGAAATGACCGCTGCCCCGCAGGTCGGCAAAGCCCGAATATTTAATACCGGCAACATAATCAGCATGACCCGGGCGTGGCACACTTTTAAAATCTTCATAATCCGATGAGATTTTATCACTGTTTCTTGTGACCAAAGCTATGGGAGAACCTGTTGAAACACCATTGCAGACTCCGCTCAGGATTTCCGGTTTATCTGTTTCCCTGCGTTTAGTCGTACCTTTACTGCCACTCTGTCGTTTCGACAGATCGTTCATGAAGTCATCAGGTCCGATCGGGATACCCGGAGGACACCCGTCAATAACAGCACCTATTGAGTTCCCGTGCGACTCACCAAAAAGGGAAACTTTGAAAACTACCCCAAAAGAATTCATAATGGACCCGTTAGTTACCTGGTTTATTCTGCCTGTAAAAATCAACAGCTTCAACAACCTGAATTTTATCTGAAATTGCTTTACCGATACCATCCAGATAAACAAAATACAAATCGCTGCCCGATTTTTTCTTATCACGCATCAAAAGCTGACTGATCTGATCATCAGGAATATCATGCCGCCGAAGTAGCCTGAACGATTTAAGAAGGGAAATAATCCTGGCATATTCCTGCGATGTTATCAAACCTTTTGACATAGAAAAACTTGCTGCAAGTTCCATGCCTGAAGCTATTGCGTATCCGTGTCTGAAAGATTTATATGCCTCTATTGCATGACCGTAAGTATGTCCGAAATTCAGNATTCTCCTTAACCCTGACTCTTTTTCATCTGCAGAGACAACTGCTGCCTTAAAATTCACCGCCATTGATATACACATTGAAAGAAGCTCAGAATCCCTTTTAATTATCCTTTCCTGATTGTTTTCAATTAACTCAAACAGCTTTTCATTACCAATGAGGGCAGTTTTGACAAGTTCAGCCAGTCCCGAGAAATACTCATCTTCAGGGAGCGTCTTCAGCATCACCGGATCGCAGATTACAAATTCTGGCTGCCTGAAACATCCGAGTATATTCTTTGTACTTCCCAGGTTGACTCCGTTCTTTCCTCCGGTGCTCGCATCAACCTGCGAAAGAAGCGAGGTTGAAACATAAGCACACCTTATTCCCCGCATATATATTGAAGCCAGGAATCCGGCAATATCGCACACTACACCCCCGCCAATACCCAGCAAAAAACCGCTCCTGTCGATGCCGGCCTCAATAAGCCTTTCTGCAAGCGATTCAACAACTTCCATCTTTTTGCTTGCCTCTCCGGCCCTGACCTGAAATACCGGGAAATCAGGAAATTCTGAACCATAAATGCGATGTACGTTGGTATCGGTTATAATTGCTACACCTGATTCCGGTAGCAGCTCCCTAACAGATTCCCATTTTGCACCAATCAGGATCTCTGAAACTGCACTTCCCGTATTTACGATAATTCTTTCCAATGGGCAATTCTATCGAATGTTAAAGTTATAAAAACATCTGTTATTCCATAAAAAATAAAAAAGTTTGAATTTCTGGTTCACTCGGACTAAGCTGAATGATTACAGGGAAAGATAATAAGTGCTATATTGTAATCATCAATTCATGATACAATGACACTTAAAGAAAGGTACGGAAAAACTATAGACTATTTTTTGGAAAACATGCCCCTGCCACAGCCTGAGTTAACATATACAGATCCGTTCGGTCTAATTGTAGCCGTCATTTTATCAGCCCAATGTACCGATAAAAGGGTAAATATAATCACCCCGCCACTTCTCGAAAAATATCCTGATGCCAGGTCGATGGCAAAAGCAGAACCTTCAGAGATATTTGAATACATAAAATCATGTTCATATCCCAATAACAAGGCAAAACATCTGGCTGGAATGGCAAGGATGCTTGTAAATGAGTTTAACGGAATTGTCCCTTCCGATCCATCGCAGCTTCAGAGATTGCCCGGAGTGGGAAGAAAAACTGCAAATGTGGTTGCTTCAATTGTTTACAGGAAGCCTGTAATGGCTGTTGATACCCATGTTTTCAGAGTAGCTTCAAGGATAGGGCTCACAAGGAACGCAAAAACCCCGTTAGAAGCCGAACTGCAGCTTACAAGGAATATCCCCGGTGATTTGATTTATGAGGCACATCACTGGCTGATTCTGCATGGCAGATACACCTGCAAAGCCAGAAATCCTCTATGCAGCCAATGCGGCTTAAAGGAGTTTTGCAGGTTTTATGCAGATAAAAATGATTAGAAATAGGCCTGTTGTATACCGTATCCGTCTGAAATCACGTTTCTATTGTTACATTATACTATTGTCTAAATGAATTCCGGACACTCTGACTTTATTATGACTGACATTAAGCTTAAATATGAAGAACTTCTTCTAGCAAACAGAAAGCTTAAGGAAGAACTTGATTCTCTGCGGTTAAAGGAGGTTGCCAGGAATGATAATAAGAATTCCGGCAGCCTTATTACTCCAGCCCAGGTTATCAAAGAAATTTTTGACACAGTAAGCAGTTATCTTGCCTTGTTCAAGGTCACTGAGGATAAAAGGATATTGGTTCTGGATCTGAATAGAAAAGCAGCTGAAGTTGAATCGGTAAAAATAAAGGAAACGAGCGGCAAATACATAACAGACACTCTGCTTGGAGAAAGGAAAAAGCTTGTTGAACTAATCTTCGAGATTAAAAAAACAGGGAATGCAAGAAAGCATACTGTTTCGGCAGATGGGGATGATTCAGAAGGTCACTATATAGGATTTAATGTAACGTCGGGCAATATATTGGTTACATGGGAACCGGGACTGGCTCAAAAAGATGAATATGATATTTACAGACAGAACCTAATTTTTGAGAGATTTGCCGATCTCCTCCCTGAAATGATCTACGAAGTGGATATAAGCGGAAGGGTACTCTATGCAAATCAACAGGGACTGAAATTTTTTGGATATACCAGAGAGGATCTTGAAAAAGGAGTACATATTTCAGAAGTTTTCCCCGGTAACTACCAGCAGATGATCTCAAATCTGAAGGCTCTGAAATCTCCTGACCAGATTGCAAGCAATGAATATAACGCAACAAGAAAAGATGGATCAATTGTGCCAATTCTGACTCATTCATTTGCCTTGATTCATAATGACAGAATTATCGGTTACCGGGGTGTTGTAACTGACATAAGCAGGCAGAAAAACTATGAGGATCAGATAAACAGGGAAAAGGCATTCCTTGAGCACCTAGTTGATTCGATCCCCGAAGCAATTGCAATTTTCAACAGGGAGGGTAAAATATCAAATATCAATAAAGAGTTCACCAATCTTTTCGGATATACAGGTGAAGATGCAATTGGGAGAAATATAGATGAACTTATTGTACCCGAAGAGCTTAAAACAGAATCGGAAGGCATTGATACTCTTACCCTCGAAAAACATAAAGTCGTAAGACAGACTATCAGGCAGGATAAAAACGGCAATAGGATACAGGTTTCTCTCATTGCCTCAAATATGGTTATTAATGATGAAGTGGTCGCCTCGCTTGGAATTTACAGGGATATCTCGTTTGAGAGGAAGAGCCAGCTGATACAGGATATTCTTTATAACATTTCAACAGCTGCACTTAACCAGATAGATGTCAAGGATATATATCCGACAATAGTTCATGAACTAAATAAGATATGGGATACAAACAATTTCTTTATAGCCCTATACGATAAGAAAAGTGATACTTTATCCATGCCGTTTTTCTCGGATGAGAAAGATAAATTCGAGAACCTGCCTGCACGAAAAACAATAACTAAGTGGGTTATCAGTCTTAAAAGATCGGTTCTGCTTAAAATCAATGACCTTAAGGAGCTTGAGAATTCGGGAGATATTGCCCTTGTGGGAACACAATGTAAAGTCTGGATGGGTGTTCCGCTCAAAGCCGAAAAAGAGATCATTGGCGTTATGGCTCTTCAGGATTACCATGATGAGGACAAGTTTTCCCAGGAAGATGTCAACGTTCTTGAGTTTATAGCAAATCAGATTGCCATTGCAATTCAGCGGAGAACAATGATAGATAATGTGATACAGGCAAGCCGCAAGGCCGAGGAGGCAGCTCAGTCCAAACAACAGTTCATGTCTACAATGAGTCACGAAATCCGCACTCCACTTAATGAAGTCATTGGAATTACAAATCTTCTGTTGCAGGGAAACCCCAGGGAGGACCAGATGGATTACATTAAGACACTCAGGTTTTCAGGGAATCATCTCCTTACCCTGGTCAATGATGTCCTGGATTACAACAAGATGGAGTCAGGAAAGATTGTTTTTGAACAGGCACAGTTCAACCTCAATGATTTTCTAAAAGATATCCTTAGGACCTATTCATTCAGGGCGAAATCAAAAAACCTCGAATTTGATATTATAAAAGAAAATGAGCTTCCACCAGAAGTTTTCGGTGACCCGATCAGACTAAATCAGATACTTTCAAACCTTCTTTCGAATGCCCTTAAATTTACCCAGAAGGGCAGCATTCATATTATAATTAAGGAGCTTGAACTTAAGAACAAAAAATCCTGTATTGAGTTTCGTGTAAAAGATACCGGACTTGGAATTCCAAGGGACAAGCATGATATGATTTTTGAAAGCTTTACCCAGGCTTCACCTGATACAACGAGGCATTACGGGGGAACAGGTCTGGGACTGGCAATATGCAAAAAGCTTGTTGAACTCCAGGGAGGTACAATCGAAGTAGAAAGTCAACCTGACAAAGGATCCACTTTCAGATTTGTACTTTACTTCGGGATACCTGAAAACACAGGTAAAGTTGAAAGGCGGGAAGCAGAAGAGTCTTATTCAGGACTCGAAGGCAAAAGGATTCTTGTGGCAGAAGATAATAAGATAAATTTCTTCGTGGCAAATAAATTCCTTACGGGCTGGGGTGTCAAAGTTACTCATGTTGAGAATGGGAAGCTTGCCCTTGAACTTCTTGAGAAAGAGGATTTTGATCTTATTCTTATGGACCTCCATATGCCGGTGATGGATGGCATTGAAGCAACCAGGGTAATCAGAAAATCAGAATCACAAAGAATCAGCAACATCCCTGTTGTAGCCCTGACAGCTGCAATATTATCCGAAAGTCAGGATAAAATTGAGGATATTAGTTTTAATGATTATGTTCTCAAACCATTCAAACCTCACGATCTGTTCGATAAGATCCTGAAGAATATTAAATAGCCCCTGCAGNGATGATTATTTTATGCAGTTCCGGCTCAGGTACTGAGTTGCCTTTTTGTTTCCCAGGCTGAACGATTTCCTGAAATCATAGCAAGCATCCGACATTTTCCCTGAATTCAGCAATGAAATGCCCTTATTTAGCCAGACCTCTGAATTTTCTGGCTGCAAATCAAGCGACATNCTGTAATCCTTTATGGCAAAATCCCATGACCGTGATACAAAATAAGAGTTTGCACGGTCAATATAGCACTCCGGATCATTTGGATGCAGTTTAAGGTTTTCCGAGAAAAATGAAAGCGCCTTTATATTATCACCTGATTCCGATTCAAGCTTTCCTGCCAGGCTGAGAGCTTTTTTGTCTCCGGGATAGAGCCCTAANTATTTTGCTATATCGTCAAGAGCTTTCCCGGTTTCTCCTGTTTTTCTGTAACATTCTGTCCTTTGAATGAGAAGTTCAGGATCGGGGATGCCAATATCGAGCAGCTTGCTGTATGTTGAGGAGGCACCGGCATAATTATTTAATGCTTCCTGAGTCATTGATAAAAGGCGCAGGTATTTATCATTTTCAGGTTCGTCAGCCAGCAGACCTGAAATAATCCTNGCCGCTTCAGTATATTTTTTTTCATGGAAACTTATCAGTGCCCCTGCATAATCAATATCATCCTGTCCCGAATAATTTCCAGAGAGTTCCGAGAAGGTGATTTTAGCCTGGGCAATGTTCCCTGTCGATAGATCATATTCAATTTCAGCAATGCCTTTTTCGCGAGCGCTGTACCATTCTTTTTTCCAGAACTGCCGCCATTCAGGTCTGTTCTCGATAAGACCAAATGAGGGATCAAGCATAATTTCCTTTTCGCTTTTCCTGAAGGATGATTTCAGGTTTGATTCGAGATGATAAACAGCGGTAGCAGCATCTCCTTTCAGGGCATATATTCGCGCAAGACCGTAATCTCCCGATGATGGATCCAGCTTGTTTGCAGAATTATAATCGTTTATCGCCTGCGAATAATCGCCACTGGCCATAAAGGCTTCGGCACGGCTAATGTAAATACGGCTTTCGGGTGAGCCTTCAAGCAATTTCGAGAGGATTGATATGGCTTCTCCCGATTTTCCGGCTTCAATCAGTGCCTTTCCCCTCATCAGATAATCGACCGGCTTCTGCCCTGTTATCATCAGTGAAGCCCAGAAAAACATAATGAATAATAATATCTTTTTCATGTCTGAGATCTCATTTTAATTACAATTCCGGCTTTGTAACAGTTGCCCCAGCTTCCGTGATAACATGGATAAATCCTGAAAGGTGGAACTGCTCAAGCCCTGAAATCCTTCTTTCAAACACATCGCACTGATAGAAATAGACTCCCGGAGATACTATCTTACCCTTATAGGTACCGTCCCAGTTGAGCTTTGGTTCATCAGTCTGAAATATAAGTACTCCATACCGGTTGAACAGCTTGAAATCAACCCTTTCAACCAGCCCTGAAGTTTTTGCCTTCAGCCAGTCATTAATATCATCCCCGTTTGGAGTAAATACATTGGGGATCTCGTAAAAGTTGCATGAATCGACACAAATCATTACGGATTTCAGACTCTCGTTACCTGCAAGGTCAAAGGCTGAAACAGCATAGCATCCAGCAATAACTTCACCAGGAAAATGCTTGTAGCTGAATGTATTCTTATCATTTATGGCCGTTAATAGAGAGAGGTTCTCTTCAGTAATAAGTTTATAGTAAATGTTGTAACCGGCAACATCCTGCAGACATAAACTGTTGGGAATTGTCCATCGGACAGTATTATAAAGGCTGTCGCATTGGCTTGTGACGTTTATCTCAGGCTGGCATGGCGGCTCATTGTCAATTGGCACTCCGCAGGTTTCCTGTGAGAAGTTTATAAGGTTTTTTGGCATATCGACGGCTGTATATCCACCGGTCGACCGTACTTTGTAACAGTATTGCCTGCCGTTAACCAGCCCCTCATCGACGAAACTAAGTAGATTCGTGGTGCCGATAGAATCAAATCTCATTGTGACCTCGTTCAGCCTGAAGAAATCGTACCTTGTATTTATCCAGGGGACATTACGGGTCAGAACAAAACGGACCTTTCTGTCGCCCGGAGCTGCCGTAAGAAAAACTGATGATGCATATCCCGGATCGCCGATAAGGAACCTGTTTCCCGTTGCGTTATTGTAAAGTTCAATTTTATAGATAAATCCACCCGCCTGAGTATTAATAAGCGTATCGACAAAACTGGTTTCATTGAGCGTTGCAGTCTGAATTGATCTTACCTGGGTAAAATTGGTACCTGTTATTCCATTAGCTCTGTAGATAAGATATTCATATGGACCCAGTGCAGGAATTGTATCGAGTTTTTCCGGTTTTTTCCATCTTACAACTATTGAGCCATTTGTGACAGATGTGGTTCTGACGCTTACGTTCGTTATAAGGGGGACCCCTGAGACAAGAGAAGATGATATCTCATTGGAAGCTTTGCTTTCGGCACCATTTGTATAAACAGCCACAATCCGGTAAGTATACTCCCTGCTGTATTGTAGGCCCTGGCCATTGTCGGTGTCGAGGAAAGAGACTACTGAACTGCCTGCAATATATCCGACTTTCACAAATCCTGTCGAAGATGGTATCCCGTTGGTGCATGAATCGGGGACAAATGATGAAGCACCCTCCTTCCGGTAAATATTGAAGCCTGAAATTACAGTTGTTCCGTAGTTGTTCCAGGCCAGACGAATAAATTTACCCTCCGGGGAAGCACCTGTCAGTACAGGAGGAGGACCAAGAACCTTTATATTGAAATTATCAATATCTGAAAGNTTCTTCTCCCCGCTGTAGTCATCCGCTTTAATTATTACATTATAAGGCTGATTTCTGACTGCCTCATAGCATGGNGTCCACCTGAACCTTGCTGATGCAAACCCGGCTATTGAATCAACCTTTGTAAATAATGCCCGACAGGTTGCAAGAGTGTAAATTCCTGATGTTGAAAAGATGCTTATGAAATCATTGTCAGGATCGGTAGCGGTAACTTTAAAATCGATGATTTTACCTGCCTCCACACACCTGTCACTAAGCGGCCCGTTAACAGGAGGCTTATTCTTTGTATCATATACATTTATCTGAATATCTCTGACCACAACACCAATTTTTTTCCCATAACGCCATTCCCTGATTTCCATGGCAACATTATATGCGCCTGTATCTACAGGAGAGTCCCATATGAGGTCCCCGCTGATTGAATCGACTCTCAGGAAATGTGAAGCAGGAGGCAGCTTATAATTTTCAATGGGTTTACCATCTTCGCGGGTACATACAGTGAGTGCGTATGAAAGACTGTCGCCATCAGGATCATAAGCACCCGGATTATGAATAAACACATATCCCCTTGCAGCCTTATCGTATGGCGGATTAAGCAGGACAGGGGTGTTGTTCCGTCCGATCGCGGGGTTTACAATCAGGATTGTCGAGATAGAAAAAACAACATTCACCGAATTTGGAATGTTTAGAATATTTGCGTTGCGGTTAGGATCCTGAACAACCAGTTTNTAAACCCCGGGNCCCGGGAAAGTATGAGTTATCTTGTAGATATTCCGCTTATAAAANTTCGGAAGATAAAGAATGCTTATCCGGTCAGCAATCGAAGATGTATTGTCGCCCCAGCTTATTTCAAGCTGAGGTCTGTCGGCATAGCTCAGGGTGTAGGTATATGTTGTAATTGTGATCTCAAATGAGAGATCCGACAACTGAACATAAGTAATCTCCCCGGCCCGGTTATGGGTTGCCCAGCTGTTGAAAAACATAAAAAACAGGAGTGCTACAACTGTCAGCTTTTTAAATTTCAGACTNTTCACCTTACGTAATCTCCTCTTCCTTTAAATTAGTTAATTACAAATGTCTTTTCAGGTTCTTCAGAAGTCAGCTTAATCCCTTCCTCAAAATCATTAACCTTAATTATGATCATATTAGCCTGATCGCTGTANAGCGAGGTCATAATAAGATTTTTCACAGTAATGCTGTTTATTTTCCCGGGCGATTTGAAAAACAGGTTCATTCTCAATTCATTTTCCGAAAGATCAATATCTCCAACTTCTGCAGTGATCTGTTTTTTGTTAACACTGATCTTTACCTTTTCATTTACGTATTTTGCGAGAATCTCCTTTTCAGAAATAGCTTCCCCTGAAAAATTGAAGGTTTTCTGATCTGAACTTTTAATTCCTGAATCAAGAAGAAAATCATCAAAATATACCCTCAGGAACACATTAAATTTCTTCTGGTCGGCCATATAGTCCATGCTTAAAAGAGAAACATGAACCGGATGGGCTGCAACCCATAGTGAAAAAAACAGCAATCTGACCATTTATATTTCGGTATATTGCATTAAGAATATCCTCAAAAATCAGACCATTAATAATTAAGAAAGTCAATCTACAATATCAACACGGTCCTTCAGGTATTCAACCGTTCCAACTTCAATAAATGAAAAACCTGAACGTCCCGAAAAATTACCTGCCAG
>JGI20214J51088_10000557_pt1 | contig 25740 bp, 25 predicted proteins | sample WetSurMetagenome_FD_51088 | JGI IMG/M metagenome (IMG submission 51088) | reverse complement strand
CCCAATCCGTTTACGGATATCGTATCTGTCAGCATCTCGGGAACTGATGCCGGAGAAGCCTCGGTGAGGATCTTCGACCTGTCCGGCAGGATGGTTGCAGCATTCCCGCCGACCGGCGCCCAGGGAAGCTCGGCACTGGTGACATGGGATGGCAGGGACAGCGAGGGGACGGCTGTCGCGGCAGGCGTCTACCTGGCCAGGATATCCACCCCGGGTGGCGAGGGCGCCCTTGCAAGGCTGGTGCGGATCCGCTGAAGCGAATCTCCAGAGAAAACAGGGGCGGCTTCCGGGCCGCCCCTTTCTATCAAGGCACCTGCTCTATCTCTGGATCTCGCAGGATGGCGAAGATTCCTCGGTCTGTTCGCAGGCTGCGGCCTTCCGCCCCCCCAGCCGGCAGAGCCGGGTCCAGAGCCCTGCACGGCAGGCGAGTGACAGCACCGCGCCGTAGAAGCAGAAGTACCTGCAGAAGAACCTGCCGAAAAGGATCGAGAGAGAGATCGCGATGACCGCGATGGNGACGCTTCCCGTCAGGAAGAGTGAGTAGGCGGAATGGAACGGGTCGATGATGCAGAACAGGGCGGGCCAGCCGACATCCAGGAATCCTCGGGCCGACGCGAAAACGGCTGCCGTGAAAAGTGTGGCCAGGATGTATTTGCCGATGACCAGCACCCGGTCCAGCCCGCGAGGTATCCGTGGGACGCCGGGCACGGGAACGCGTCCGAGAAGCTCCTGCATGGCGCCGAGAGGGCAGACCCATCCGCAGTAGACCCTCCCGAAGAGAAGCGCATGCAGAATCGGAAGCAGCAGGAGGATCAGCCCGAAAACGGGAATGAACCCGAGCATGCCGGCGAAGAGGTACTGCCACATGCCGATGGGGCAGTAGCATCCCTGCAGCACGAAGCCCAGCACTATCGCCGAGAATGCGAGAACGATCGTTCTTGCGCGTTTTGCCTTGCGGCGGTTCCTGCGGCCGCGGATGGTCCTCGACAACACGGTCCCGACGGCCAGGAGCGCCGCTGTCACCACAAGGTAGAGCAGTGCCCGGTCGAGCCCGCCGCGGGGATTGAGGCATGTCGATGCCGTGGACCAGCCCATCCAGTGCGGGCAGAGCTGCCTCGAGTAAGGACAGGCAGCTGCCGGGGGCAGGTAGAGCGGGCAGCCGTTGGCGATCAGCCTCGTTCGAGATACGGCCTCAGAGTCGGTGGCCACCGAATCGGCCAATTCCGGCTGCGGTCCTGGATTGTTGCAGCGGCCGTCGCCATCGGTGTCGGAATACAGGGCGCATCGAGGAGAGAGCGAACTGCACGCTTCAGCGACCGACAGGCCGAGAGGACAGAGTGAGACCTGTTGCCCGGTCGAGTCGGCGAGGGTGCTGTCAACAGGCGCGGTGTCCGCAGGTGCGATGACGGCAGTCGTGTCACCTGCCGCAGGCTCCGTCGGATTGTCGGGTCCGACGGGTGTCTGGAGCGTATCGCTGTCCACGGGCTGAACCGCGACGATCGTATCCGGCGTCTCGACAACTTCCGGTATCGTGTCCGGGGGAGTCTCGACGACCTGCGGGCCGGGGTTGTCGCAGAGTCCATCGCCGTTTTCGTCCTTGAAGAGCCCGCATGTGGGATTGGATGCTTCACAGGCCTGATCCGGCGTGTAACCGAGAGGGCACTGCCCGAAGGCCAGCGCAGCCAAGGCCAGAGTGGTGATCAGGAGACGCGGCATCAGCTGGTGTATTCCCTCATCTCAGCGCTTGAAGGCTGATTTCACGGCGGCGAAGCTCACCTGCTCCAGCTCGAGGGTTCCGTTGAGGTGCATGTGCGGCAGAGTGGTCTCGAAGCCAGGTGCCGTCGAGTCGCCGTAGGAAGCTGCGATAGCGCGCGGCTGGCCGGTCTGCCAGTGATAGGAGTAGATGGAGCCCGATCCTGCCGACCACTCGATCTCGATCAGGAGGTTGTCCTGGCCGGTGTACCAGTAGGGGGTGTCCAGAGCTATTCCGTACCAGCTGTCAGGGCCGGCGGACACGGTGTAGCTCGTGCGAGAGAAGACCAGAGTCCTGGTCTCGGGGAGATAGTTATCCAGGAAGTCGAGGCCCAGGGAGTCGTCCGCGGACAATCCCATGTAGATGTTCAGATCCACGAAGCTGGCGTTGTCCTGTCCCCAGGGGGACCTCTTCCAGGAGATGCTGTCTACCTCCACCGCCTGCCCTATCTCCGAGTCGAGCACTACCACCTGGTAGCGCAGACTGAAGGCTCAATCACCGCAGAAGGGTTTGCTGCTCTGCAGCTCGTCAGCGCCTATGTCGATGAAGGAAGCAGCGGCGGATGCGCCGAGAACGGCGACGAGAATCAATGCCTTCATGGTCGAGCCTCCCTTCTCCTGCAACCGCAGGCGGTTCGAGGGCGAGTATAGGCCGCGCGGCTGCAGGCTGCAAGACGCTTTCCTTGACAGCCGCTTGCGCTTGCCAATATGTATCCCGCTCTTCGCAGAGAAGTTCGGCGGTCCGGTAGTTCAATGGTTAGAGCACCGGCCTGTCACGTCGGAAGTTGCGGGTTCGAGTCCCGTCCGGACCGCCAGATCTTCTATTCCGGCTCCCGTGTCCAGCAGACAGGCAGACCGTCCTTCGGGCAGGCTGTCATTTCTCGCTGTTCCGGGGCGGAACGCACTCCCTCCGAACCCATGGATTGCCCTTCATCCGGGTCTGCATATCTGGCAGTATGCCCACCCAAGGAGGTTTCGGAATGAAGAAAGCCCTGCTCTTCATCGCATCCGTACTCGCCCTGAGCTCGTTTTATGCATGCGGGACCGGTCCCGGGGAGCAGCCGTCCGATCCGGGACAGGCGCTCACCGCGTTCGAAGCGGCCTGGGAGGCCAGAAACACCGACATCCTCTCGGACTGCCTGGCACCGGAGTTCATCTATGTGCTTCCGCCGGAGGACTGGGACGACTACTCCATCCCTCCCGACGGCATCATCGATTCGGCTTTGACAAGAGATCTATATATGGAATATGCAGGAATAGTCTTCTATCAGGCCGATTCCATCTCTCTCGTCCTGTACGGGGATGGTCAGGAGATATGGCCCGGTGACTCCACCGGAGAGTCAGTCATCATGACCAGGCAGTTCCAGCTGGACATCTCCTATCCGGACTCCCTCGACAGCAGCAGCGGCGAATGGGACTTCATCGTCAGGCCGGAAGGTGAAGGCTGGATCATCCGGCTCATGGAGCTGCGCCACGATTCGCGTCGGCAGAGCTGAGAAGATCCACGAGGTGGACAGGATGTTACCGGAGAGTTCCGTGAGGCGCCCGGATCAATCGGGAGTACACGGGGACTGACTAGGAGGCGTTCGATGGAGACACGCAGGAAAATCCGTAGGATCATCTCCAGCCGCCCCACCGTGGAGGGCGCGGGAGTCCATCTGAGACGGGGGTTCGGCTTCCGCGAGGAAGGTGTCTTCGATCCGTTCCTTCTTCTCGACGACTTCAGGTCGAACGATCCGAAGTCCTACATCAAGGGCTTCCCCTGGCATCCCCATCGAGGCATCGAGACCATCACATACGTTCTGGGAGGCACTGTCGAGCACGGCGACAGCATGCAGAACAGGGGCGTCATAGGGCCGGGTGACGTCCAATGGATGACCGCAGGAAGCGGAATCGTCCATCAGGAGATGCCCAGGGGGGACAGCGACGGATACATGGGAGGCTTCCAGCTCTGGGCGAACCTTCCCGCCGCCCGGAAGATGATGGAGCCACGCTACAGGGATGTGCGGAGTTCGACGATCCCGCTGGTCAGGCTGGACGGGGGCGTCGAAGCGAGGGTCATCTGCGGCAGCGTTGCCGGCGTCGAGGGACCGGTGCAGGGGATAGAGATCGATCCCGAATACCTGGATGTCACGATTCCTCCCGGAGTCTCGTTCGTCCATCCCACGAAGCAGGGCTACACCGTATTCGCATATGCGATCGGTGGTGAGGGCAGGTTCGGCGGAAGGGACGGTGCGGCGGCTGGAAACGGTAGCGTCGTGCTGTTCGACGAAGGAACCAGTGTCGAGATCGAGGGCGGGGCGGGACCTCTGAGAGCCCTCCTCGTATCCGGCCGTCCTCTGAGAGAGCCCATCGCGTGGGAAGGCCCGATCGTCATGAACACGAGTCAGGAGCTCAGAGTCGCATTCGAGGAGCTGGACAACGGGACGTTCCTCAAGAAGAGCACCCAGCGCTGAGGATTACCATCCGACCCACGGGCATCCGCCACCGATGCAGGAATCGCAGCCTGGCGAGGGGATCGGCGGCATCTGATTGCCGCGGCCAGGACAATCGTTATATTATTGTCACTGCAGAACTTCTGCACTCACTTCGCATTCTCGTTCGATCGGATACCTATGCCCCCAGTAAGCATGCTGTACCGCGTGGCCCAGAAGGCCAAGGCGCCGGTGATTAGGAGATGGTACAACCTCATGTCCCGCATCGACCGGGGCGAGCAGATGGTCTTCATGAACTACGGCTGGGCCAGCCTCGACCCGGAGGCTTCTCCGCTCGGTCTCCAACCCGAGGACGAGAAGGACCGGTACTGCATCCAGCTCTATGACCAGGTGGCAGGCTCCGTCGATCTCAGACGCAAGGATATCCTCGAGATAGGATGCGGCAGGGGCGGAGGCGCTTCCTGGATCATGCGCTACCTGCAGCCCAGAACGCTCACTGGCCTCGACTTCTCTTCGAAAGGTATCGAGTTCTGCCGGCAGCGCCATGCAATACCGGGACTCTCGTTCGTCATCGGGGACGCAGAGGAGCTCGAGTTCGGACCTGAGTCCTTCGACGCCGTGATAAACGTGGAGTCTTCACACTGCTACAGGTCCATGAGGCAGTTCCTCGCGGGCGTCTTCCGGATCCTGAAGCCTGGCGGCCACTTCCTTTATGCCGACTACCACTCCGGGAAGGGACTCGAGTCCATCCGCCGGCAGCTGGCCGAGTCCGGCCTGAACATTCTCTACGAAGAGAACATCAATCCCAACGTTCTCAAGGCGCTCGAGCTCGACAACTCCAGGAAGCTGGGCATAATCAACAGCAAGGTGCCCTTCTTCCTGCGCAAGCTCTTCTACGAATTCGCAGGCATGGAGGGCACGCAGACCTTCAACGCCTCCATGCGCTCAGGGGACAGGATCTACTCCCGCTTCGTCCTTCAGAGCCCTGTCCTGAAGAAGGCCGGAGAGCGGGGAGTCCCCGCCTTCGATCTCTGCGACAGGAATCCCCCGGCCGTCGACTGAGCGACCGGAGAGTTCTGCCGACTCTGGAACATGCATTACCGCCGCCGCAATAGGTCAAGGCATCGATAATACTGCCCTTCCCGGCGCTGCAAAACGCACGAATTTGTAGATATGTTTATGGTTGACATCTGACTGTGTGCGGCGGGTCAATAGGCTATATTGTGTCAGTGATCTTGCTGAACACTCACAAGGAGGCGGTGATGGGATTCATCTCCTGGATTTGCCTTGGGCTGGTTGCAGGGCTCATCGCGAAAACCCTGATGCCTGGCAAGGATCCCGGCGGATTCTTCGTCACGATAATCATAGGAATCGCCGGCGGAGTTCTCGGCGGGTTCATCGGCAGGCTCCTCGGCATCGGGACGGTCGAGGGGTTCTTCCACCTCACCAGCTGGTTGCTCGCCATTGCAGGCTCCGTGATCCTGCTCATCCTCTACAGACTGCTCAAGAAAAGGCCCTAGGGCGCGAATCCTGACGAAGACGAGAGCCGCCGGCAACGCCCGGCGGCTCTTTCCGTCCCCGTTCATCCCGCGTCCAAATCAGGGGATCCCGCATGCGGATTCCCGCCGCCACAGCCGGGAACCGGCCGGGCGGCGGGGTCCGGTCAACTCAGCGAGCGGCTGCAGCCCTGTCTATTCGGGTATTCGAAGCACCTGTCCCGGATAGATCTTGTCCGGGTGGGACAGCATGGGCTTGTTGGCCTCGAAGATCTTGTTGTACTTGTTGGCGTCGCCGTAGAACTTCTTGGAGATCGCGGACAGCGTATCTCCCGCGACGACGGTGTGGAAGCGCGTCTTCCCGCCTTCGCCCTTGACGACGAGGGTGTCGTTGACCTTGGCGATACCCTTGACGTTGCCCGCGATCAGCAGCGCCTTCTCCCTGTCCTCGTGGCTCATGGGCGAGCCCTTGAGGAAGACCTGGTCGTCCTTCACATCGACATTGAGATCGTTGACCTTGATGCCGTGGGCGTTGATCTTCTCGTGGATCTTCTGCGCGAGCGCAGCTTCCTGGCCCTTCTCGACCAGCTTCTCACCTGCGTCCTTGATGAAGTCGAGGATGGACATGGCTTCCCCTCTCCTTTTTCACCCGCTGGATACCCTACCCAGCAGGATAAGATAGTGCCTGATTATTCGATGAGCCAGAGTAAGGCATGCTGATAGAAGGCTGATTCAGATGCGGAACATCTCCATCTGCTGACCGGAGGAGCGTGAGTATCCCGTGTCAGGCCTTCATCAGCGTAGCGGCGATGACCAGCACCAGGAGGGAAATGCCCGCATAGGTGTCGAACCAGCCCAGGGCGTTCCCGAAGGTGGCCCTCCTCATGCCCGCCTTCTCCAGCACAAAGCTCAGGTTGAGGTACTGGGAGGCCTTCCTGCTCTCCACCACGGCCTTCCTGCCGAAGATGAAACTGGGCGCTGCCACAAGGAGAAGGATGGGAACGGTCGCCTTTGCAAGGCCCTGGCTCGTCGCCTCTCCTATGGAGCCGAGAGCCCTTATCAGGGCGGCCAGCATCCCCGCCGGTGAGAGACCCGCGAAGGCTGCCGGCCCTGCCATTATCGCGAGAAGGGCGAGTATGGGGAGCGCTCCCACGATGGAATACCAGAAGCCGGCCCTGGAATGGGCGATGATCCCCTCCCCGATCTCCCCCCTGACCACGGCCTCGAGGACAAGGGCCTGCCCGCACTGGGAGCAGAACAGGGCGGTGTTGAGATTCGTCGCGGAGCAGTTGGCGCAGATCCTCAGGAGATGTGACCGGTCCGGGAACATCTCCGGGTCGATCCGGACCTCCAGGGTCTGCCGCCGGCGATCCTGCACGAGCATGCCGGGGTTTTCCGGAAGGCAGAGATCATGGGCACCGGTGCCTACGGGGACGATCACCGCCGTATCACCCTCGACCGTCACGACCGATTCGCCATCGGCAGAGCCGGATGTGTCGAAAGAGTCCTCTCCGGTGATCTGGCCCGGCTCTCCGGAAGATGCCGCCTCGGCTCCCTTGCCCGTCCCCAGCAGAGAGGTCACACGGGCTTTCGCCTGGTCGAGCCTCCTGAGCATCCGGCTCTTCCTTTCGGCCCTCCGCTGGCTGTCCTCCCCGGCCTTGATGAATCGGTCCCACCGGGCGATGGAATCACCCTTGATGGCCTTCTCTCCCCTGACGACATAGCTGGCGACAAGCCGGAGCAGCTCGATCGCGACCTCTTCAGGGGCGGTGAGATCGAGCCGGGCTGCGTATTCCACCTCGGTGACGGTGGCCCTGATCTCCTGCCTGACGCACTCCGCCTGTCCGATCCTGAACAGACCGAAGCTGGCGATGACGATTCCATCGGGCTCGCTGTACTGGTGCAGCCTCGCGCCGACCTTGGCTACGGCGAAGAGGACACACCGCATGAGGGTGGTCTTCGCAGCAGGATATATCCTTGTATACCTGGTCTTCACTCCCGACTGTGCCCCCCCCGGACGGAGTTGTTGCCTGGCTCAGCGGCCGCCCAGGAGCTTTCCCAGGGTTCCGATGACATCGCCTGCAGAAATACCGTCGCCATCGGAATCCAGAAGGCTCGAAAGGACGCTCGAGATGTCGGGACCCGACTCGCGGGCAGTCCGGGTCTGACCGCCGAGAAGGGCGGACAGGGCGTTGCTGTCCAGGCCGCCACCCTTCTGCTGCCTGGCCAGCATGCCCATGACGAGAGGCGCCGCGATCTGGAGCAACTGGCCTATCTGGTTGCCGTCCAGATTAGTCCCTTTGGACAGCGCGTCGGTGACTGCAGGCTGCCTTCCTCCGAGGACATGGCGGAGGATCCCGGCGCCATCGGCTGCCTGCGGATTTTCCAGAAAACCCTTCAGATTGTCCAGGACCGTGCCGTCGTGGTCCTTCTCGATGGCCCTGTGGAGCGCAGCGGCACCCTCGGGCCTGGACGAATTCTTCGCCAGTGCCGTTATGAGAAGCGGAACTATGGTCTCGAGTGCCGATCCGGTGGTCTTCTCGTCGGCGCCTATCCTGCCGGAGACGCTCGAAAGGGCTCCACCCGCGAGCTGCTGCAGAAGCTGCTGTGCAAGATTGCCCATTCCATACCTCCGTCGCACAAGGCCGCGCCGGGGCGGTGATGTGCCTGATCGGGCGGGAATTCCCGCCGACTTTACACCGCACTCCCAGGCTCAACATCCTGGAGGGGCGGCCGGCTGTCAAGCAATCCTGGACCGGCGACCGTTATCCATCATCATCATCGACCGACGAGCCGCCGGTCAGCTTCGGCCTGGCGACAGGACAGATGTCGTCCGACCATCTCCCGGGAACGATATTCCCCGTCGGGCGATATCAAGGCATCGGATGCCGGTCCGCGCATGCGGCAGGACGCAGAGGCAGATGACACCCCGCTTCGGAGGGAATCCGGCGTGGTTCTGGTGCTGACAACCCCGAAGGTCCCAGGCGGAGCCATGCCACTGGTCTTCTCGCTGACCGGCATCCTCCTCGTCGGGGCGCTCGACTACATGACCGGAATCGAGATCCGGGTCTACGCGCTGTACTTCGTCCCGCTCTGCTTCGGCGCCTGGTACGGAACCGCGAGGACGGCCGCCGTCCTGACTGTCCTGTGCGCGTTCACGTGGACGCTCTCGAATCATCTCTCCGGGGTTCACTACGCGAGTCCATGGGCATGGCCGCTGAACATCGGATTCAACGGCGTGGGCTTCGGGGTCGTCAGCTACCTGGTTGCCAGGCTCAGGACCTCGCTCGGGAAGGAAAGGGTGTTGAGCAGGACGGACCCTCTGACCTCGCTCTGGAATGGGAGGGTGTTCAGGGAGAAGGTCCAGGAGGAGATCGTCCGGCAGGGCAGGATGCGCAGGCCCTTCGTCCTGGCCTATCTGGACGTGGACGGCTTCAAACGGATAAACGATCTGCACGGCCACTCGGGCGGGGATCTCGCCCTCAGGCGGATCAGCGCCGCCCTCAGGGCCGATTCGCGGTCCACGGACACCGCTGCACGCCTCGGAGGCGACGAGTTCGGCCTGCTTCTCCCGGAGACGGATCTGGAGGAGGGCGGCTCCGTTCTCGAGAGGGTCCACGAGAAACTGACTGAAGCCCTTGCAGGATTCGGGCAGGATCCCGGCATGAGCATGGGCGCAGCAGTCTTCGAAACTCCTCCCGCCGATGTGGAGCAGGCCGTCATGCTGGCCGATTCCCTGATGTACGAATCGAAAAGGAGCGGCAGGCACAATCTCGTGATCAGGCGCGTCTCCGACACTTCGACCGCCCCGGATGGCCGCGGAGAGACGGCGGCGGACAGGCGGGGAGCGCCCGTTCCGTGACCGATTCGCCGGGGGGCCGCCGGCAGGGAGATCATGGATGGGCACCGGGCGCTCCGCTGATTCACTTGACCCGGGAGCTCCCCCCGGGCAGCTTAAGAGCATGAAGACAGCGCTTCACGTCATCATCGCCCTGACGGCCATCTGCTGCGGATGCGGAGGCAGGGCGCCGGAAGGCGCCCGGGAGGGGCTCGTGGTCGTGACCAGCCTGGCCCCCCACGCCGACCTGGTGAAGAGGCTGGCCGGCGAACTCGCCGATGTATCCTACCTCGTTCCGCCGGGAGCTGATCCGCACACGTATGAGCCCCTTCCCTCGGACATGCAGCGCATCTCCTCATGCGACCTCTACCTGACGGCGGGCCTGCCGTTCGAGGACGCCTGGCTGCCGCGCATCACGGGCTCGAGTCCCGGGCTGCGGACAGTTTCGCTCCTGGACGGGATCCAGCTCCTGCAGGAGGAGGACGGGGACGGGCACGCCGACCCGCACACCTGGCTTTCCCCCGGGCTGATGGCCATCCAGGCGGGGAACGCTGCCCGGGCGCTGCAGGCACTCGATCCCGCCGACTCGATTGCGATCTCCATGCGGCTCGACACTGTCCTCGCCGGGATCGCCGATCTGCAGGAGGAGCTCCATTCCGAGCTGGACAGCCTGAGAGGCTCGTCCATCCTCGTCGTCCATCCCAGCTACGGATACTTCGCCAGGGAATTCGGTCTGATCCAGATAGCCATGGAGGAGGGCGGCTCCGAGGCAACCCCTTCGGAGCTCGCGGACCTCGTCCGGCAGGCCGGCGCATCCGGAGCCAGGTTCGTGGTCGCGTCTCCGCAGTTCGGCACCAGGACCGCGGAGGCAGTGTCCTCTGAGCTGGGCATCCCGCTGGTGTTCCATGACCCCCTGGCGGAGGATTGGATGCAGGGTCTGAGGCAGCTCGGCGCAGAGCTTGCAGGGGGGGCCGTCCGATGAGCATCCCGGCCGCCTCCTTCGAGGGCGTCTGGTTCGGATATCCGGGAGGGGTGCCGGCGCTCACGGATATCACGCTGCAGGTGCCTGAGGGTGATTTCCTGGCGGTGATCGGCCCGAACGGCGGAGGGAAGACCACCCTGCTGAAGCTCCTCCTGGGGCTGGTCAGGCCGTCCAGAGGCCGGGTCGAGGTCTTCGGCCGCCCCCCCGGCGAGTCGGGGCATTCCATCGGCTATGTGCCCCAGATAACCACCTTCAGGACCGATTTCCCGGTCAGCGCCCTGGATGTCGTGATGATGGGCACCCTGGGGAGGGGACGGCATCTGTGGCCCCATGGCGCCGCCGATCGGGCCGCCGCCCATGCGAAGCTCGAACGGATGGGGATCGCCGACCTTGCAGCCCTGCCTGTCGGGAAACTGTCAGGCGGGCAGCGCCAGCGCGTCTTCGTCGCCAGGGCCCTGGCTTCCGAGCCGCGCCTGCTGCTCCTCGACGAACCCGCCGCCAGCGTCGACCCGGGGACCCAGGAGAGCTTCTTCGACCTGCTGAGGGAGATCAACTCGGCGTGCACCATCGTCCTGGTGACGCATGACGTCGGATCCATCTCCGGGGTCGTCCGGACCATAGCATGCCTCAACGGGCGCCTTGTCTCGCATGGAGACGAGCTTCCGGCAGAAGCCTTCGGTGAGGCCTACTCCTGCGGGATCGACCTCCTGTCCCACGGGGCGCCCCACAGGGTGCTGGGCAGGCATGCGGAAGACGGCGATGGGCATGCTTGAGGCTCTCGCGCAGTACGGGTTCCTGCAGAACGCCCTGGCGGCCATCCTGCTGGGCTCGATAGCCTGCGGCATCGTGGGTACCCTCGTGGTCGTGAACAGGCTCTCGTCCCTTGCCGGAGGGGTGGCGCACGCATGCTTCGGAGGGCTCGGCCTCGCCTTCCTGGTAGGCGCACCTCCCACAGCCGGAGCACTCCTGTTCGGGCTCGCCTCATCCCTGGGGATCGGCGCAGCTTCTTCGCGCTGGCGGGAATCAGCCGATTCGGCGATCGCTGCGATCTGGGCGGGCGGGATGGCGATGGGCCTCGTGTTCATTCAGCTCGCTCCGGGCTATGCGCCGGACCTCATGAGCTACCTCTTCGGGAGCATCCTCGCCGTTCCGCGCGGGGACCTCGTCCTGTTCGCAGCCGTCGATGCGCTCGTGCTGGTCTTCGTCGTCGTCACCTACCGCTCCCTGGTCGCCGTGTCGTTCGATCCCGAGTTCGCGAGGACGCGCGGGCTGAAGACGGACATGNTGTTCCTGGCCTTCCTGTGCCTTGTCGGGATCACCATCGTCCTGCTCATGAGGGCAGTCGGTCTGCTACTCGTCATCGCCCTCCTGACGATACCNCCCTCGACCGCCCGGCTATTCGTCAGGCGGCTGCCGGCCATGATGTTGCTGTCATGTNCNCTGACTGCCGCCGAGGGGGTTGCGGGCCTGGCCGCCGCGTGGAGCCTGGACATTCCCGCCGGGGCCTCGATCATCCTTGTTGCAGGGGTGGTCTACCTGCTGTCCGCCGGCCTCAGAGCCCTGGCGACGGCCCGGGCGAGGATCCGATGAGAACGGGCAGGAAAAGACCGGGACCGGAGATCCTCGACTCCATCGAGGAAGCTCTGGCCCGCGCGCGGGAGCTTGCCGAGAGCAGGCGGGAGTCCTGGTGCGTCATATCCGGGAGGAGCCGCAGGGACGGCAGGGCGCTCTTCGCTGTCACACCCATGGACGGCTTCGGCCTCCCGCCCGGCTGGATCCTCGAGGAGACGGTCCCTCCCTCCTCTCCCCGCACCGAGATAGAGCCTCCCGAGAAGACCAGCACGAACGGGTTCTGAGCCGGCATCGGTTACGAAATGTTACAGATCGGAAAGGAATCCCTGAAGGTGCTCGTGCAGATTATGCCTGGGGACGGGCGGGCCGCGGAGATGCGGCGGGAGCACCGATCCCGGAAAGGCAGATCGAAATGAAGGGAATCGGAGGAGCGGCACCTGTTCTGCTCGCCCTCGCGATGCTTGTTACCACTGCGGTGGCTCAGCCGGGCATGCCGGGTGGAATGGGCCCCTGCCCCGGAATGGCGCCCGGACCGGAGAGGGTTTCCGGTGAGGCAGGCGGGGATGGCTTGCTCGGCGATCCGGGGATGCTGATGAGATTCCTGGACCGGCTCGACCTGACCGACGGGCAGTGGGAAGCGGTCGAGGCCATCATGGAGTCCTCCCGCGACAGCATCGAGGAGATCCGCGAGGAGGCCCGCGACGGGGAGCCGATGCGCGAATTCCTGTCCATGTTCGCAGAGGACGAGCTATCCCTCGAGGACCTCGAGGTGTTCGTGAGTGACCTCGATTCGGTCCGCGCGAGAATCCGGGAGATATCTCTCCAGGCGTTGGTCGACATCCATGAAATCCTCACTCCCGGGCAGCTCGAGACCGTGTCCGATCTCGCGGAGAGGGCCTCGACGGGCAGGGAGATGTCCCGGCCGATGCGCTAGCAGGTCCGCTGTCGGATGGAGCCTGAATCCGCGCGGCGCCGACGGGTGCCGCGCGGTCCGCATTTCACACGGATTGTACCACCCCGCTCAAGATCGTATAGTATGTGCCCTGAAGGGAGTGGAACCCCACAGGGCACGAGGCCTGAAGTCCGTAGCAGAAAGGACTTTACATGACCGAACTCGAAAAGGCCCGTCGTGAAGCGGGCCGCCTCGCGGACCTGAAAGGCATCAGCTACTGCGTCATCTCCCGCGAGCAGACAGGCTCGAAGGAGTACCGCGTGGCCTGCATGGAGGGCTTCGGCCTTCCCAAGGGCTGGATCCTGGATGAAGTGATCAACCCCAGGATCGAGCGGGTCGAGATCGAGCCTGCCGAGGACATCGAAGACGACTCCTTCTGATCCAGGAGCGCCTGCCCGGAAGGGAGGGGAGCCCTGATGTCGGAGCCCTCGAGCCTGCAGCCCAAAGGCAGCCCGAGACCCATCGGCGAAGTTGCTTCCTCGCTCGGGCTCATGAAGGAAGACCTGGTCTTCTACGGGGACGACAAGGCCAAGGTGCGCCTCGACACCATCGAGAAACGCCGCAGGGGTCATGGCCGCCTCATCCTGGTCTCGGCCATGACGCCGACACCGGCAGGCGAAGGGAAGACCACCACCACCATCGGGCTCGCCCAGGGCCTGGCGAGGATCGGGNAATCCGTCTGCTGCGCACTCCGTGAGCCATCGCTCGGGCCGATATTCGGGGTCAAGGGCGGGGCGACCGGTGGAGGTCTGGCCCAGCTCGTCCCGGCAGAGGACATCAACCTCCACTTCACGGGGGACCTCCACGCGATTACCTCTGCGCACAATCTGCTCGCGGCGGCCATGGACAACAGGATCTACTGGGGCAACCCCCTGAGGCTGGATCCCCGCACAATCAGGTACCGCCGCGCGCTCGACATGAACGACAGGGCTCTGCGCAACGTCGTCATCGGCCTCGGCGGAAGGACGCAGGGCGTCCCCAGGGAATCCGGCTTCGACATCACGGCCGCAAGCGAGGTCATGGCCATACTCGCCCTGTGCGAAGGCCGCGAGGACCTCATCGCCCGGCTGGGCCGGATGTTCGTCGGCCTCACCTATGAAGGCGACCAGGTGACCGCGGGGGCGATAGGAGTCTCCGGCGCGATGGGCCTGCTGTTGAAGCACGCCATCAGGCCCAATCTGGTGCAGACCTGCGAAGGCGTCCCGGCCTTCGTGCATGCCGGACCCTTCGCGAACATCGCGCATGGGTGCAATTCGATCCTCGCCACCCGGATGGCGGTCTCGTTCGCGGACTGGGCCATCACCGAGGCAGGTTTCGGTTTCGACCTGGGAGCCGAGAAGTTCTTCGACATCAAGTGCCAGTACGGGAAGCTCTGCCCGTCGCTCGTGGTTCTCGTGGCAACCTGCCGCGCGCTCAAGATGCACGGTGGAGTCAAGAAGAGCAGCCTCGCGGCATCCGATCCGGGAGCGGTCGAGAGAGGCCTGCCCAACCTGGAGAAGCACCTGGAGAACATCCGCAAGTTCGGCCTTCCCGCGGTGGTCTGCCTGAACCGCTTCGCCGGTGACACCGGGGAGGAGATGGCGGTCGTGCTCGAGCGCTGCGAGGCGCTGGGAGTGCCGGCAGCCATCGGGGACGGTTTCGAGCGCGGCGGTGAGGGGATGACCGATCTCGCCGGGAAGGTCGTGGCCTCCGCCGCCGACTGCAAGGCTCCGTTCCGCCCTCTCTACGACTGGAACTGGCCGGTCGACACGAAGATCCTCACGATCGCGAGGGAGATCTACGGCGCCGAGCACATATCGTTCCAGCCGCAGGCCCGGAAGGATCTGAAGACGATCGAGAAGTTCGGCTACACCGGGCTGCCCGTCTGCATCGCCAAGACGCAGAACTCGCTGTCGGACGATCCCGACCTGCTGGGCAGACCCAAGGATTTCATCGTGACGGTGCGGGAGATACAGATCGCGTCCGGCGCCGGCTTCCTCATCCCCATCACGGGCGACATCCTGAGGATGCCCGGCCTTCCCGCCGATCCGGCCGCCAACCATATGAACATCGACAAGTGGGGCACCATCACCGGGCTGTAGGGACCGGCAGCCTCCCGGTCGCGGGCTCCACAGGCACGGGACCCGCCTCTGCCTACCAGCGCTCGAAGTGTATGCGCGCCCGGTCGAAACGCTCGGGGAAGGCCGGCTTCTCCGCAGGGTGACCGCATGCGATCATCGCAAAGGGGAATGCCTCCTCCGGGATGCCGAACAGGCGCCTGCAACCCTCGACCCTGTCCTCGCGAGGATGTACTCCCAGCCATACAGCCCCCAGACCCAGCGATTCGGCCGCGAGCAGGATGTTCTGCGTGGCCGCCGAGCAGTCCTGTACCCACATGGCGGGATGCCTGCCGGCCGAGGGCAGCCCGCAGACGACGATCACCCCCGCCGCTCCCGGGACCATCGCAGCATGCGGATGGATCGAGGGAACCGCCTCGAGGACGGACTTGTCCCTCGAGAGGATGAAGTGCCATGGCCTCTGGTCTCCGGCCGAGGGGGCGTACATCCCCGCCCGGATCATCTCGANCCAGGATGCCTCTTCGACGGGGTCCGCCGTGTATCTGCGGACGCTCCTGCGGGAAAACAGCACATCCATCAACGAATCCCCTCTCTTCTCGACTCACCGGATGCAACGTTCCTTGATATGATAGAACAGCAAACAGGACAGGGGGGATGATGGCGATGGGAAACCTTGCCGGCACGCAGCCGTTCAGGCGTTTCCTCCTCTGCAACGAGGCGATTGCGCGGGGAGCCCTCGAATCCGGTGTCGCAGTCTATGCCGGATACCCCGGGTCCCCCACTGTCGAGCTGCTCGAGGCAATGCTGGACAATGCTGGAGAAGCCGGCATCTACGCCGAGATTTCCACAAACGAGAAGGTCGCGCTGGAGACGGCCGCAGGAGCCGCGATGGCCGGCCTGCGCTCGCTCTCGTCAATGAAGAGCGTGGGCTTGAATGTCGCTTCGGACACGCTGTTCTCGCTGTCCTACACAGGGGTTGCAGGTGGTATGGTGATCGTGGTGGCCGACGACCCGTCCGCCCACTCCTCCCAGTCGGAGCAGGACGGGCGTTTCTACGGCCCCGCGGCCATGGTGCCCATGCTGGAGCCGCGGAATCCGCAGGAAGCCCTTGCCATGACGAAGGAGGCCTTCCTTCTGTCGGAGGAATTCGGCGTGCCCTTCATCATCCGCACCGTGACGAGGGTGAACCATCAGAGCGGAGTGGTGCAGACCGGCGAGTTCGTGAAGCGGCCCGCCGCGAAGGTGGAATGGCCGCATCCCCCAGCCAGGTTCGTCACGGTAGCCGCGTCCGCGAGGAAGTTCCACGCCGCCGCGGTCGAGCGGACGGCAAGGATCGCGGAGGCCTTCGAGAAGAGCGGCTTCAACGCCGTGGAAGGACCTGCCGGACCATCGGCATCGTCGCGGCCGGCGAAGGATGGAACTGCGCGGTCGAAGCCTGCCGAATGATGGGTCTCGAGCTTCCCGTCCTGCGCCTCGGCACCGTGCATCCGCTGCCCGTGGAGTTGCTGTCGAGCTTTCTGAAGGGGCTGGCGAAGGTGATCGTGGTCGAGGAGCTCGCGCCATTCCTCGAGGACTCGGTGAGGGCGATCGCCAAGGATGCCTGCCCGTCGCTGGAGATAGCCGGGAAGCGCTCCGGCCACTTCGACGAGACCCTCGAATACACTGCGGACACAGTCGCTCGAGCCCTTTCGAGAGTATCCGGCATCGCCGTGCCGAACGGCGCGGACGGTGCGGAGAAGGCCGCCGGAGCGATGCGCGAAGGCCTTCCCTCGAGGCCTCCCACATTCTGCCCCGGATGCCCGCACCGGGCCTCCCTCAGCATCCTCCGGGCAGCTCTGCGGGGCACTCCCTCGGTTATCTCCAGCGACATAGGCTGCTACTCGATGTCCTGCCTCGAGCCGCTCGTCTGGGGGGACTCGGTCCTGGCCATGGGCGCCTCCCTCGGGGTCGCCAACGGCCTGTGCAGGAGCGTTTCCGGAAAGGTCATAGCCCTCGTGGGGGATTCCACATTCTTCCATGCGGGCCTGCCCGGGGCTCTGAATGCGGCGTACAGGAACGCGGACTTCAAGCTGGTGATCCTGGACAACGGGGTCACCGCGATGACAGGCCAGCAGCTCCACCCTGGAACACCTGCGGAGGAGCAGCCGGAGGGCAGGAGGCGCGTGTCCCCGGAGGCGTTGCTGGAGGCCATGGGCGTGGAAGTCGCCATCGTCGATCCCTACGATCGCAGGGCCTCGATGCCCGCAGTGAAGACCGCGCTCGAGAGCCCCGGCTTCAGCGCGCTGATATTCCGCAGGGAGTGCGCCCTGCACGCGGACAGGAACCGACGGAGGCGAGGCGAAGCCATTCCTCACAGCGCCGTCTCCCCCGCACAGTGCAGGAACTACCATACATGCGCGAGGGATTTCTACTGCCCGGCGATCTCCCTCGACGACTCCGGAAAGGCAGTGATTGAGGCAGACCTCTGCGATGGCTGCCTGGCCTGCGCCCAGCTCTGCCCCAACTCGGCCATCGCCCGGGCGGAGGACTGACATGGACGGCGGCTTCAGCTTCCCGTTGTGCGGTGTCGGCGGCCAGGGCATCGTCCTGATGTCGAAGGTCATCGGAACGGCATGCGCCGCCACGGGTTCCAACGCCGTCACCGGTGAGCAGCACGGCCTGTCGCAGAGATCGGGCAGCATCTCGATCCACTTCCGCATCGGCCCCGGAGTGACCTCGCCCCTGATACCGCTCGCGACCGCGGAAGCCATAGTCAGCCTGGAGGCGCTGGAATGCCTCCGGGTCATCGAGTACCTGAAGCCCGGCGGCACTGTCTTCACGAGCACGCTGGTGATGAATCCCGTTACTTCCACGGCGCTGAGGGTGCGCGACGCCGCAGCCCGCTGCTGGACCTTCGGGGATGTCCAGGAGCGGCTGGCGGGAGCCGGCATAGGACTGAAGGCCCTGGACGCCAGGGTCATGGCCAGGAAGATGGGCTTCCCGGTGGTCGAGAACATGGTCATGCTCGGAGCCCTCTCCACGGCCGCAGGCTTCCCTCTGGCTCCCGGCGCCATCGAGGAAGCCATCGCCGGACTCGTTCCGGCAGGCACGGCCGCCATCAACACCAGTGCGTTCCAGGCCGGGAGATCGGCTGCGGAGGGAATCAACTGATGAGAATCCGGTCGATCGCACTACTGCTGGCGGCTGTCGCGGCAGTCCATGCGCCTGCGGCCCTTGCCGGCACGACGGGGAGCATTTCGGGAATCGTGACCGACAGCTCAGGGGATCCTCTTCCCGGGGCGAGTGTGATGGTGAACGGCACCGCCCTCGGGACGGTTGCCGACCCTGAAGGCCGATACGAGATAAGAGCGCTTCCTCCCGGCGTCTATTCGGTGACGGCGAGGATGGTCGGCTCTTCGACGGTCACCAAGGAGGGCGTGAGGATCCTCAGCGACCAGACCACGGAGATCGACTTCCAGCTCGGGATCGAGGCCGTCGGGCACACGGTGATCGAGGTCACCGACCAGCGCAGCCTCGTCCTCGAGACCGTGCCTTCGACCATCCATGTCATCGACTCGTCAGAGTTGCGGCTCATGCCGGTGCCCGACGTCCTCGAGGTGCTGAGGCGACAGCCCGGGATCGTCTCGCAGGGCGGCGCCCTCCACGTCAGGGGCGGAAGGGCCGGGGAGGTCGCCTATCTCCTCGACGGCATACCGGTGCGCTCCCCCATGACCAACAGCTTCTCCTCAGTCCTTCCCACGACCGCCCTCGCCGAAGCCTCCATCATCACGGGCGGCATCAGCGCCGAGTATGGGAATGCCATGTCCGGAGTGGTGAACATGGTCTCCCGGGACGGCGGATCCGGCTACGACGGCGAGATCGTGGTGAGAGGCGGCGACCTGGAGGAGATGGGATTCGAGGAGATATCCCGTAACTACTCTTCGCCTTCCGAGAACGACAACTACAGGGGCGGCTGCATCGACGTGGAATGCTCCCTGGGAGGGCCGGAGCCNCTGTTCACGAGCCTGCTGCCCGCCATCGGGATAAACCCGCCGGGAGATGTGACGTTCTTCGGGTCGGCCCGNCTGATCNGGAGCGGGAGGGACCTCGAGGACAGCCGGGGCTACTGGGAGAACAACTGGCAGAACGGGTTCACGGGCTCGTTCAAGCTGGCCGCGAGGCCTTCGGCGAGGACGAGGATATCCTTCCTCGGATTCTACAACTACAGGCAGTCGGGATGGGACGAGTGGGCCTGGTCACGCTACGAGGATCCCATCTACATAGAAGGCCAGTATTTCCTGGGTAACGACCCCGACTGCGCGATCCCCATCCGCTTCCAGGAGACCGGCGGCGTAACCGCTTCGCTCATGCAGATGCTGAGCGAGGAGACCTTCATCGACTTCCACCTGAACCAGACGAGGTTCTGCCACTGGAGGCGCATCCGCGATCCCCAGGGCGGCTACTTCGGCGAAGGATACTCCCCGGAGGACTGGCTCACGATGTTCTACCCCACCCCCCGCGTCGCCGACAGCCTGGGCTTCTTCCATTCCGGCATCCATCCCGAGGTGTGGCTCGAATCGAGGAGCACCGTCAGCAGCGTCAGGACGGATCTGACGACGCACATCGGCCGGCAGCTCGAGCTCAAGACGGGCGTCGAGGGTTCCTACTACGACATCTACGACTACAGCGTGTTCATGGCCGGCGGGGGCGAAGCCTACGCGAGCCTGTGGAAGGCCTACCCCTTCACAGGGGCGGCATACGCGCAGTCTCTCTGGAGGTTCTCGGGCGGCATGGTCCTGAACGCCGGCCTGAGGTTCGACCTGTTCGATCCCAACTGCAAGCTCTTCGACTTCGAGCAGGGCGGCGAGGTCGAGGTCGATGCGAAGACCCAGATCAGCCCGCGCCTCGGAGNGACGCACCCCGTCTCCGACCGCGACGTCTTCTTCGCAACCTACGGCCACTACTTCCAGATGCCCGCCATGAACGAGATGTTCTACGGCACCGACTACAACATCTCCGGCATGTACTCCATCGTGGGAAATCCCGACCTGGAGGCTGAGAGGACCGAAGCCTACGAGATCGGCGTCCGCCACCGTTTCACCGACACCGCCTCCCTCGCAGTCTCGGCATACAGCAAGGACATCACAGGTCTGGTGCGGACCTCCGAGTACGAAACCGAGTCCATACCCAGCTACTTCCTGTACGAGAACGACGACAGCCACGGCTCGGTCCGCGGAGTGGAGCTGAAGCTCCTCGAGCTGCCGGGCGGATGGTTCTCGGGGAGCGCCAGCTATTCCTACTCCATCGCAAAGGGCCTGTACTCGACCTCGACCGATGCCTGGGGCTACTCGTCGGGCGGCTTCCTGATGCAGCCCACGAGCGACAACTACCTCGACTGGGACCAGCGCCATACAGCCGACGCCAGCCTCCAGTTCACNGTGCCCAGGGCCGAAGGCCCGNTCCTGTTCGGGACTCACGCACTCGAGGGCGCCAATCTCGGACTCGACGTCTACTACGGCAGCGGNTATCCCTTCAGCCCTCCGTCAGGNTCGTCCGAGATCCCGCAGATCAATACCGAGCGCTATCCTGCCACGATCCAGGCCGACCTCAGCCTGGGCAGGACGGTCTGGCTCGGGGCGACGCGGCTGGAGGCCGTCCTGACGGTGTACAACATCTTCGACCGGAAGAACCTCGACAGGATATTCGACGAGGGCCACTACCTCGAGACCGGGGAGCCCGGAGGCGTCTCGGAGAACCCCGGAGCCTGGGCGCCGTCCAGGCACATCTTCGGAAGGGTGGGGTTCTCGTGGTAGCCGCCGGCCGCAGTTCGCTCCGGACCGCGACCGCGCTGTGCGCCGTCCTGGCTGCGGGCTGCCACGATGTGACCGAATTCGAGTCGGAAGGCTCCTCCGGAGTCGTCCTCATGGACGCGGACGACCTCTCCATCCTGGGCACGATGCAGGGCTTCGACGGGGGACGGAGCGTCGCCTCCATAGGCGGCGACGAGTTCTTCGTGGCCACGAACCAGGGTCAGATCTACAGGGTGGACGCCTCCGAGCAGGCCATCGTCTCGGTCTTCACCGTGGGACAGCCCTACTCCAGCGGCTACACGAGCATGATCCCGGTGGGGTCAGGAACGGTCCACCTGATCGGCGGGTACGACCAGGTGGTCCAGGTGAGCAACTACGGCATCGTCCTCGACGAGTTCCCGGCGGGCACGAGCCCTTCGGGCCTGTGCCGGACCGGCGACGCGACGAGGCTGTTCGTCTGCGACGGCAGCGACGGCATGATGCGCGAGATACTCCTGCCGGGCAACGAAGTCGTCACGTATACGGACATCGGGTTCCCCATGACCGCCCTGGCNTCGGCAAGTGATGCGGACAGCTCCTTCGTCGCAGTCGGCGCCGACACGGCCGCTTACATCTCGTCGAACTACGGATTCATCGCCAGGCATGGCCTCACGCTTGCAGGAGTCGCCAGCGACGTGGCGTGTCTGCCCGACACGGCGCTCTTCTGCATCGCCATACCGGAGTTCGGCGAGTCCTCGGGCTATATCGCTCTCACATCCTACCCGACGGGATACATGGTCCCCTCGCTGATGCATGTCCCACTCGAGGGAAACCCTCTATGCATCTGCACTTCCGACCTGATCCCGCTGACCTTCTATGTGGGGGCGAGGATGGGGGACGGAATGTCGCGCATCTACGAATACACGGCGAATACCCATCAGATCCTCGGATGGGTGGACATCGAGGGGAACATCGTGGACCTGACGACGATTTCGAGCGGGCAGTGCCTCGCAGTCCTGCTCGCGGAGTAGGCCTCACCGCAGGGGGCCGGCCGTCGGCCATCCCCCTGATCGCCCTCGCCTTGTCACTGCCACCCCTGCTGGCGGGCTGCCACGATCTGACGGAGTATTCCGCGGAGAGCCCCTCGGGGGTCAGGGTGCTGGATTCAGGTGACCTGACCGTCCTCGGGTCGATGACCGGCTTCGAGGGGGGAAGGACACTCCAGTCCATGGGCAACTTCGAGTTCCTGGTCGTCGCGAACACGGGGCTCCTGTACAGGGCGNACTCGGAGGATCTGACGATCGATCTCGTCTACGAGGTGGGGCAGCCCTATGGACCGGGCTACTCCGGTGCCTGCCTCGCGCCGCCTGCAAGGGTCTATCTGCTCGGAGCCTTCGACCAGCTCGTGGAGTTCAGCTATGCATCGGGGGCGGTTCTGGACGAATTCCCGGCCGGACCGCATCCGGTCGCCATATGCGCATCCCCCAGNCTGCCGAGGCTGTACGTCTGTGACGGGCAGGACGCGCTGCTGCGCGAGGTGCTCACCTCCGACAACACGGTCTTCAGGACCGGGGAGCTGGAGAGTCCGGCCTCGGCGATCGTCCCCTCGACAGTCACGGACGGGCTGTTCTTCGCCGTGAGCGAGGAGGAGCCCATGGCCTGGAGGATCTACACGGACGGATTCCTGGCAGCCTTCCCTGTCGAGCTGCCTGCTCCCGCGTGCGATGTGGCCGCCCTGCAGGACACGGCGGTGTTCCTCGCGGTCCACAGGGGTTCCGGCTCTGATGGCTCGGCGACGTTGGCGGCCGGCGCCCCCCTCATCCAGAGGATGCAGAATTTCCCGCTCTCGGGACAGCCGGTCTGCGCCTGTGTGGACCTCGTCCACGACGAATTCTTCGTAGGGAGCAGGCTGGGGGATGGCAACAGCAGGATCTACAGGATCGGTTTCCCGAGCTGGGACATCGAGGCGACGGGCGATATCGCCGGCGACGTGGTGGATATCACCACACACTCGGCGGGCGACAGGCTTCTGGTGCTGGTTTCTCCGTAGATCTTCGTCAGCGCGTCGGCGAGAGCAGGTCCAGCGCAGATTCCAGGACGGGATCGATGCCCTGGGAGAACTGCTCCTCCGTCGCGTCCACGAAGATGTCCGGCGAGACGCCCGCCTCCTGTATCCAGGTGACGGAGTCGGCCATCATAAGGGTTGTGTCCGGCACGATGTAGCTGCAGGCCGGGAGCGCGTGCAGCGCGTCACCAGAAGAGATGCCTACCTCCCGCATCGTGGTGTCCCCCAGCATCGTGACGGCCGGTATGTTCGACACCGCGGCCGCGAACTTCTCGGAGGTCCACCCGCAGTTGCTGCCGATGAGGACCGCGATCGGGCCGGTGAAATAGTTCGCCCTCGAGTACATCATCCTGGGTCTGGGCTCCGCCAGGTCGAAGTGACCGGGTCCGTCCTTGCCCACCGTGTAGAATCCCACGCGAAGCTCGTCGTTGAAGCGGCGGGCGATCTCCAGGATCTTGAGATCGCTTCCGCTCCCGTCGTTCATGCGTATGTCCACGATCAGCCCGGTCAAGCCTGGATGGGCTTCCAGGAAGTCGTCGAAAAGGATGGGGATGAAGCCGCTGGACCACTCGGGGATCATCAGGTAGGCTGTGGAGTCGAACAGGCAGGCCCCCCAGATGTCCTGCTGGAACCAGGTGAATCCGGCGGGCTCGAGATAGGTCCAGAGCACGTCCATGTCGACATTCTGCTGGATGTCCGGCGAGTAGGTCTGCTCGCCGTTGAAGACGACTCCGGCATCCTGGAACTGCGTGAGCATTTCCTGGAAGATCGCCATCATGTCGGACTGCGTCGCAGCCGATTCGACCAGGGGAAGGTACTGGTCGTACAAAGCCTGCCAGTCGGCATCCGTGAAGATGAAACCCACATAGGTGCGGTCGACCGTGGCCCAGAAGAGGTCGTACTCGGCCTTGAAATCGTCGTGGGAGCCCAGCTCGACGGGATCGAAGATTCCGCAGGAGCAGAAGATGGCCGCCATGGCGGCCAGATGCGAAAATACGGGCGCTTTCGCACCGAAGGCCTTCATGTCCGCTCCGCCCCTTTCCCTTTTCTCGAACCGCTCTTCTAACATATCTAGAGCGGCCGGCGGGGTAATCCCCACGGCAGGTCGAGCCCTGATCAGCCGGGGTTCGCTGCGAACCTGGCGATGGCCCGCTTCATCCCTTCCAGCTCGCCACTCCTCTGCAGATAGGGCACGCCGAAGTCCCCGGGCATGCCGGCGGCGATCTTCGTCTGCCCGGGCCTGTACTCCCATACCGATGCGCCCTCGTAGTTGCTGTCCAGGAATCGCAGGAGGAGCCCTCCCCCCCTTCCAGGGGCAGTCTCCGTGACGATCCATGAATGGGCGTCGATCCNCGGTATCTGCAGCTTCACATAGGCCAGGCCCACCTCGGATACCTGCCGGGAGATCTTTTCGACCTGCTTCCTCATGATGTCGGCGCGCACCTCGGAACGGCCCGCCAGGCCGTTCACCCATTGGAACCGGAGAATCCCGTCCGACAGCTGCATCGCCGCCAGCTTCTTCAGAACCAGGGCCCTGTTCTCGAGCGTGAACTCCCTGAAGCCGGAGAAACCGGGGATGGCCACCACCTCGCGCGCGGCCATCAGCCTGGCGATTATCCTCCGCGCCTCCCTGGGCCCGGGCCGGGGGGCCGTCGGTTCGAAGTAGGCGAGGTACAGAGCGGCGCGCACCAGGCGTGAATGCCACCAGCAGACGCCCTTGTCGAGCAGTCCGCCCTCGTTCGCGAAGGCCGGGAGATTGGGATTCGGACCTGTCGCGGGATTGGACGCAAGGCCTCTCACATAGTCGAGCGAGCCTGCCAGCGAGACATATTCGGCCTTCGACAGGGCAGCGGGGCGCCAGGGCGTCCAGCGATCATCCGGGGGGCTCTCCTTCATCGTGCGGCTCACCTCCGTCCGGCTGCAGCATAAGCACTGCGCCCGGAAACAGACCACGCAAGGCCGGGCTCTCCCCGGGTCCTCTGTTGAGTCATGTTAGGATCAAAGCAAACCTGGAGGAGCCATGTCCCTTGTCACAGGCCTCGCGATCCTGCTGGCAGCCTCCCCGGCCCCGGCCGCTCTCGTCGGCGGCAGCCGGGGGGGAAGTCCGTCACAGGCGAACACGGTGTACGACAGCGAAACCTTCTCTGCGGTCCTGCCCGGCCCCGGGCTGTGCGCGGAGGCCGATCCGCTCGAAGTCCGCGACCCGGTCGCGGGCGAGGGGACATGGACCGGCTCGGGTCCCTGGGGAGGGAATATCCGAGCCCTGGCCACTGCGGTGGGCGATGCCGGCACAGTGGTTGCGGGATGCGGATATTCCATGGCTCCCGACGCAGGAGGCGCATGGAGGAGTACTGACGGCGGAGCCACCTGGCAGGCCACGAATCTGCAGGGAATCCAGGTGAACAGCGTCTGCAACGGGGGATCGGCCCGCCCGGACTGCTTCTACGCCTCCACCAGGACCGGGCTCTACCTGTCGCAGGACCTGGGTCAGACCTGGTCCGTGCTGGCCGGGGGCATGTCCTCGGCCTATGTGCTGGCTGTCGGCCCGCACTGGACCGATCCCGACATCCTCATCGCCGGGCTCTCCTCCAACCAGGGGATCCGCAGATCCGCCGACGGCGGGGCGACCTGGTCGGAGGTGGGTCTTAGCACAGGCTTCATGAAGGGCTACGGGTTCTGCCCGGGGCATCCCGACACGATGTACGTCGCGATGTCGGGCATCTCCGATGCGGTCTATCGAAGCACCAACGCCGGGCTCACGTGGATCGCCGTGGGTCCTTCGGGCTCCGGATGGGGCCTGCTCGCGGCACCCGGCGGAGTCGA
>JGI20214J51088_10000556_pt1 | contig 25747 bp, 20 predicted proteins | sample WetSurMetagenome_FD_51088 | JGI IMG/M metagenome (IMG submission 51088) | reverse complement strand
TTTCTTTAGTAATGTCTTTCCTGAAAAATGAAGCGCAAAATACGTGATTTTTATCTGATTAACCAAATATTTGTGTCAATTTTTTTCAACATAGGGATAGAATGCACCTTATCCATTGATAATCTGCTTTCTGAGCATATTAAGTGCGACAGTTGTGAACCGGGTTATATTAATTATGCGATCTGTCCCCAGGGTATGTTTTTCTGCTTTGGTTCCCGACTCTGAAGCCACTGCTGTCCAGAGCGTTCCGACTGGTTTCTCTTCTGTTCCACCTCCCGGACCTGCAATGCCTGAGGTTGCAACTGCAAAATCAGCTTTAAGCAGCCTTCTTGCCCCCTCCGCCATGGAAATCACAACAGGTTCGCTTACAGCGCCATACCGGTTAATGAGTTTCTCATCAACTCCAAGCAGTTCAGTTTTGATGCTGTTGGCATATGCAATTACAGAACCTTTGAAATAATCTGAACTCCCCGGAACGCATGTTATCATATGAGCTATATTACCGCCTGTGCAGCTTTCTGCTGTGCAGATTGTTTTATTTTCCATCCGGAGAAGCTTTCCGATAACCATTTCAAGTGATTCTTCATTTTCCCCGTAGATCAGTTCAGGTATAACTGAATAAAGGTTTTTAACCTGTTCATTTACCGATTCTTCAATTTTATCTCGATCGGCACCTGTCCCCGTAAGTCTTAACTTTATTATCCCGGCTGATGGAAGATATGCGAGTCTGACAGATTCCGGAAGACCGGCTTCAAAGCTTTCAAGCATCTCGGCAAGCTTTGCCTCTGGAGCTCCGTATGTCATTATATTCCTGTGAATTATAAACTGTGATGTAAATCTTTTTTTAAGTGCAGNCATTACATGTTGGTTCATTATATATTTCATCTCTGCCGGAACTCCCGGCAATGAAATAAAAATTGTCCTTTCATTTTCAAACCACATTCCCGGGGCAGTTCCGGCAGCATTTGTAAGAATCCTGCACGATTCCGGGACTTCTGCCTGCCTTCTGTTATTCTCGTTCATGGGAAAATTTCTCCTTCGCATCATACTCTCCACCATAGCAAGAACCTCATTATTCATTACAAGCCTTGTGTTAAAGAATTCACAAAGAGCTGGTTTTGTAATATCGTCACTGGTGGGACCTAACCCTCCGGTAATTATTACCACATTTGCTTTTCCTGAAGATTCTGCCAAAGCATTCAGGATATCGGTTCTATTATCATGAATAGTTATTTTTTTAAAGATATCGAATCCGGCGAGGCTAAGTACCGAACCTATCCATGCGGAATTAGTGTCAACTGTCTGGCCTATAAGAAGCTCATCCCCGATTGTTATAATTATGGCTTTCATTTTATTTACCCTATGATAGGGCAAATTTAGACAATCTTCAATCAAAAATGAAAATAGGAACTGATCAGAAATGGATACCTGATTCAATTTAGAGTCACGGAATTTGAAAATACGTCATTTATTGTCAGTTAATGTAATAATTTAAATTTAAAAACTCTCCTTTGATTAAAAAACCAAATATATTTGAGAGGGAATGCCAATAACTAAAATCAGTTACTAATATAATCCAGGGTCAGATGATTCCTAAAAAGATTCATTATTGTTGGTTAAGTGGAGAGGATTATCCTTTAAATGTTCAAATGTGTATCGATTCATGGAAAAGGGAGTTACCTGATTATGAACTGGTGTTGTGGGATAAGGAAAAATTTGACCTCGGCTCTGTAACATTTGTAACAGAGGCTGTTAAGGTCAGAAAATGGGCGTTTGCCTCGGATTATATCCGCCTGCATGCCTTATATACTGAAGGAGGCTTATATCTTGATTCAGATGTATATGTAAAGAAAAACTTCGATCATTTTTTAGATAATGATTTTTTTTCTGCTGTATTATATCATAAAAATTATGTGAAAAAGGGGAATACTCTTTCATTATTAAATGAAGACGGAACATCAAAGACTCCATTTACACCTAAACCTGGTTTTGGTATTCAGGCTGCTGTGATTGGTAGTATTAATGGGCACCCTTATCTGGAGGATTGTATGAAATTCTATAGAGAAAACCATTTTATAATGGGTGATGGCAGTTACTTCAGCCGGATGATTGCTCCTGATATTTTTGCCATGTTCGCTGAAAAATATGGTTTCCGTTATAAAAATGAACTTCAGCACTTAGGTAATAAAATGTTAATACTACCGTCCGAAATCTTTGCAGGCAGGATTGATGAGGCAACAGAGAATTCGTATTCGGTACATTTATGTGAAGGGAGTTGGAATGAAGAGGATTCAGATTTAAGAAAAAGATTTATGAAGATATTTGGGAATATTAAAATCTTTAATCCATTAATTGGAATTCTGAAGAAGCCTATCCGGAAATTAAAACTTTATAAAAAGAGACAGCAGATTCGGAATAAAATTATTCTGACAAAGTAACAATTAAAAAAGGTTTGCATTTAAAATATTTACAGCAAAAATCAACCCAGCATTTTATACTGATGGTGCAAAATTTGGTACAAATAAATAGGGACTCACTTGTTATTAACTTGTAAGTCCCTGATTATTAAGAGCGGGAAACGAGACTCGAACTCGCGACCCTTAGCTTGGGAAGCTAATGCTCTACCAACTGAGCTATTCCCGCATTTTGTTAGTTTCAGATTCCGAATTTAAAGAATAAATCCGAAATCTCAAATCCCAGCTTGCCGGCAGGCAGGTGTAAAACGCAATCAGATGAGCCTCCAATGGGACTCGAACCCACGACCTGCTCATTACGAATGAGCTGCTCTACCAACTGAGCTAAGGAGGCAAAATCTGGTGCAAATATAGAAATTCATTCCAATTTTGCCAGCCTTGCCAGAAGCGGAGGATGGGAATAATGGAAAAAAACGTATGCCGGATGAGGAATCATATTTGACAGATTTTTTACAGCCAGCTTTTTCAATGAAGCTGCAAGCATGAGCGGCTCGTAATTATCGCGGACGAATTTATCAGCTTCAAACTCGTTCTTCCTTGAAATATAGTTTGAGATAAGACCTATCAGCAGTGACAACGGACTGTACAAAATACCAAAAACTATCAGTCCGAGATGAAAGCTTGGGGTCTCTGCTCCTATTGCTGCAGATAATAATGGATTTTCTACAACCAGCGAAAAGAGAAACAGCATCAGACCCGTTAGAATAACTGATGAAATAAGGTTTTTAAGAACATGTTTTTTTTTATAATGACCGATCTCGTGTGCCAGAACAGCAACAATCTCCTCATCCGACATCTCCTTAATCAGTGTATCATAAAGCACAATCCTTTTCTTTGATCCAAATCCTGAGAAATATGCATTAGCCTTTGTGCTTCTTTTCGATCCGTCAATAACATAAATATTCTTAAGCTTGAACCCTGTTATTTCTGCAAATGCTTCAATTTTAGTTCTAAGCGGACTATCAATCAGGGGAGTCTGTTTATTGAAAAGAGGTACTATCCATTCTGAATAAAAGAAATTTATGAATACCGAAAAAGCGGTAATCAATCCCCAGGCATAAAGCCAGAATCCACTTCCGGTTTTATAATAGATCCAGGTAATCAATCCAAGGACAGGAATTCCTACAAGCAAAGCAATGAACCATGACTTCAGGTGATCAGTAATAAATATTCTGACAGTCATAGTGTTAAATCCATATTTCTTTTCAATAATAAATGTGTCATACCACCCGAAGGGCAAATTTATGATCTCTGATGCAAAACCGATTATTCCAAAGAAAATAAGTGAAATAACTACGTGGTTTTCGCTTAACGATCGGGCAAAGGAATCGAGAATTGCAAATCCACCTGCAACGATCATTATTATAATAATGGCAAGGTTGAAGGATGATGACCAGAACGATAGTTTAAGATTATCCTTTTCATAAAGTGTTGTCTTCCTGTACTCCTCTTTATCACAAATTCCAACAAGCTGCGATGGGAGTATTTCGGACCGCATCCCTGCATTAAGGTATTCAAGGTACCTTTCAAGCAAAAAGCCGGTTATCGGGAAAAAAAGAATCAGAAAAAAAACGAAGTTATGCATTGAACAGCAAGGTATTATAAAAAAAGAAGCAGGGCGCCTGTTTAAAATAAGTGTGGAATAAATATGTCTCGCTGCATTTCCTCGTGCTATAAGGATAGGCGCCCTGCGGTACTACAAATATAATAAATAATTTTAAGTTAACATACCTCCACAGACATGAATCGTTTGTCCTGTAACATAAGAGGATAACTCTGAGGCAAGGTATAGCGCCGTATTTGCCACATCCTCAGGAGTTCCGCCGCGTTTCAGAGGTATCTTATTTATCCAGTCACTTTTTATATCAGGAGGTAAATTTTCTGTCATTTCAGTGAGAATAAAGCCCGGAGCAATGGCATTGCATCTTATATTTCTCGATCCCAGCTCCTTGGCAACACTTTTTGTAAATCCAAGTATTCCTGCTTTGGATGCTGAATAATTGCTCTGTCCGGCGTTGCCTGAAACTCCGACAACTGAGCTCATATTGATGATCGACCCGTTTTTCTGCTTAAGCATTGTCTGAAGTACGGCCTTGGTCAGATTAAATACCGATTTGAGGTTTACGGAAATTACTGCATCCCATTGGTCCTCATTCATTCTCATTAACAAAGTGTCTCTAGTGATTCCGGCATTGTTGACGAGTATATCTATTTTCCCGAAATCTCTTATGATTTCATTTACAACCCTTTGAGAATCCTCAAAACTGGAGGCATTTGAAATGTATCCCCTGATATTCACATTATGGGCCTTTATCTCATCGATTGTATTAGTGAAAGCTTCATCTTCAATAATATTCGTAATAGCTATCGCTGCCCCTTCCAATGCAAACTTTGCTGCGATTGACTTTCCGATTCCCCTAGATGCTCCGGTTATAAGTGCAGTTTTTCCTTCCAGAAGTTTCATAGATTCAGATTTTAGTTCTATGCAAATATAGAAGATTTAATTATTAAATTATCAGACCAATGTACTCAACACCTTAATCCACCTCCATCCCGCCAGTTAGCGGAAAGAGGGGTAAGTCGCTAATTTACAGGATAATAAGCCCCCTCTTTAAGAATCATAGATGGGGTTGTGGGTGAGTACATCTGAACCAATAACCAGCCTATTTCTCTCTCAGAACGTTCATAACTGTAACCCCTATATCCGCTGGTGATTGCACCATATGAATTCCGCATTTAGTCATGATCTCAATTTTAGCTGCTGCGGTATCAGCCTTCCCTCCTATTATTGCGCCTGCATGACCCATTCTCCTTCCTTTTGGAGCAGTCTGTCCGGCGATAAATCCTATAACCGGTTTGGTCCCATTCTCCTTTATCCATACGGCAGCATCGGTTTCCATTGATCCTCCGATCTCTCCTATTATTACGATTGCTTCGGTTTTATCATCCTGCATCATCAGATTGACTGCATCCAGGGTAGTAGTTCCCACGATTGGATCACCCCCTATTCCAATTCCGGTCGACTGTCCCATTCCAAGTTTTGTTATCTGATCAACGGCTTCATAAGTTAAGGTACCGGAACGTGATATTATTCCAATGGTTCCCTTTTTGTGAATAAAGCCCGGCATGATCCCGACTTTGGCTTCACCAGGGGTGATTATTCCAGGGCAGTTTGGCCCTATCAGCCTGCAATTGAATGATTTAAGGTATTCTTTAACAATTACCATATCTGACACCGGGATTCCTTCAGTTATCGTCACAATCAGACTGATGCCAGCTGCAGCAGCTTCCATTATTGCATCTGCCCCTGCCGCAGGAGGAACAAATATTACGGATACATCTGCTCCGGTCTCCTTTACCGCATCATAAACCGTATTGAAAACCGGAAGACCAATGTGAGTCTGTCCTCCTTTTCCGGGAGTGACTCCTCCGACAACATTTGTACCATACTCAATCATCTGGGAAGCATGGAACGAACCCTCGCTGCCTGTAAATCCCTGTACTATAACTTTTGAATCCTTGTTAACCAGAATACTCATAAGAATCAGATATATAATTAAATATCAAATAATTGTTTTGAGCAGGCGTGCTAAGTAGCTATTCGCCTGAACATCAAATATACCTTATTTTTTATTTGAATTCGTTATCTTTGGTAGTTAGTTATTGTAAGACAGGCGTCAGAGGATAAAATTGTATGGTAAACATTGAACCTGTACTTTATATCGGCATATCGCAATCATTTTTCGCAGGTCTGCTGATCTCGACAAAGAAACCTTATACCACTGCTAACCGGCTCATGGCAGCATGGCTTTACATGATCTGCATAGAAATGATTTTTGCTCTTATAAACAGCAAAGTCATTGAAATGTATTCATTTCCATTCATTACATTCACTTATGGTCCCCTGCTCTACCTTTATGTAAAGTTCATGACCAATCCAGACAGGAAATTCAACTGGCTCGAGATGCTTCATTTTGTTCCTTTTGTTGCCTTCTTTACTGTTTCAGTAATATTCAGGTCAGAGCCTCTTGTGAGGGACCTCAGGAGCTTTTTCAGACCAGACAAATTAATTTCACTTAGAATTGTCTACTCAATTACATTTTTCTTTTCAATCACAATTTACAGTATCCTTTCCTTTATAGAAATAAAACACCACCAGGAGAATCTAAAGAACCTGGTTTCATACACTTCTCAGCGGATCACGCTGAACTGGCTAAAAATATTATCTATAAGCTTCTATGCTGTTTTCTTAATATTGTTCATTCTCGGAGGTCTGAATATGATCGGTGATTTCATTCCATTCGATCCATATTTTGTAATATTTGGTTTCATTGCTGTTTTTTCTGCAGTATACAGCTTTTATGGCATCAAGCAGCCTGTTATTTTTGGTGAAGTATTTCATGATGGAGAAAACGGTGAAAAGAAGGAAACAGAAAAATACTCAAGAAGCGGATTGAAAGATTCCCACGCTGAAAAATACCTTAAGAAGCTCCTTACCTATATGGAAACAAATAAACCATTTCTGAATGGGGACCTTACAATTCATGACCTTGCGGAAAAAACCGGGATAGCCCGCCATCATATCACCCAGGTATTGAATGAGAAGTACAAAAGAAATTTCTTCACATTCGTAAATGAATACAGGGTCAAGGAAGTTATGGAACGGTTCAGTGAGCCGAAATTCAACAACTTTACTATTCTTGCGATTGCAATGGATGCAGGTTTCAATTCAAAGACAACATTCAATTCCTTTTTCAAGAGCCAGACCGGACTGACCCCCAGTGAATACCGGGAAAAAATGACAGGTGTAACAAAATAGAAGAGTACGGATTCAGCGGGGCGTACCTGTTGTTTACCAGTTACAGGTGCGGACTGAGCGGATAAGACGACCGACATTCGTTATTGCCTTTACTTTGCAGAAAAATGAATAATGAAGGTTCCGGTTATATCAGCAGGGCTCTTTTTGCTGATCAGCATTCCTGTCATATCCCAGGATTCCCTTGTTGTAAAAAGCGACGCTGAATATTCATCAGAAAAGATACCTGGAGGCTTTATAAGAAGCGGATTTTATACATGGGTTGATAAATCCGATGAAAAGCTATATTTTCCGGCTGCATTTTCTGATCTGGGTCTGAAGCTTGAGACAGGCAACAGGAAAAACTTCAGGTCATTTGCAGATATTCGCTTCAGATATGGAACCGAATTCCTTAATCCGGTCAGCAAGATTGATATACGTGAAGCNTGGGTAGGTGTAAACGGAAAGAAATGGAACTTTTCAGCCGGGCAGAAGATTATTCAATGGGGCCGGTGCGATTTTACAAATCCTACGTCAAAACTCTCCCCGATAAATATGATTTCGCGATCGCCCGACAGGGAGGATATGAATATGGGGAACCTTCTGGTTTCCGCCAATTATTATCCCTGGACGAAAGTTAAATTTGAAGCAGTCGTTGTCCCTTATTACAGATCTTCAGTGCTCATAATTGAACCTGTCAGACTTCCTGAATATGTTGTTATAAACCAGTTGCCCTCCCTGGTTACTGAAAAGGAAATGTTCAGCTACGCTCTTAAGGCAGATTTCCATCTTAAACTGCTTGACTGGAGTCTCTCGTGGTTCGAAGGTTACGATCCTTTGCCCGGAACAGCCCTCACTAAATTCAGTCTCGATCTTACCCAGCCAATCCCGCAGCCATTTATTGAATTATCTGTCAAGCCTTATAAGACCAGAGTCCTTGGGATTGATTTTGAAACTGCTGTTGGGGCATTCGGACTAAGAGGTGAAGCTGCATGGTCCGATCCGAAACTACTGATTGAAACAAATGAGTATGTTCCTTATCCTGAAATAAAATGGGTCTTAGGAGCTGACTGGTCAACAGGAATCTGGCGGTTTACGGGAGAATACAGCGGAAAATTTGTTGTGGATTACACACCATCCTCGGTCGAACCAGTGATCGGTACTGAAACTGATTTCTCACAGATTGCAGCATTTCTTGCCATCCCTGGATTTAATATTGAAAATTATGTAAAACTACAGGTAGAAGCATTCAACAGGCTATATAATAATCAGTTAAAGGAATATTATAATTCGGCAGGAATGAGAGTGGAGGCTGATATGCTATATGGAAAGCTTCTGCCTTCTGTAATGACGATGTACAACTTTACTTCACATGATATGATATTAATCCCTGAAGTAAAAATTAAGCCGGCTGACGGATTGGCAATAACCATCGGGGCAGAGATATATTCGGGACGAAAGGGTTCACTATATGATCTTGTGGATGATTTCATGAATGGAGCATATGTTTCACTGAGAGTTGATTTTTAATATTATGGCAGAATTTATTTATCGGTACAGATGGATAATTATCCTGTTGTGCATCTCGATTGGAGTCGGATCTGTGTTGTTGATTCCCAAAACGGAAATTGATCCCGAGATGCGTAATTATGTACCCCGGTCAATCAAGTCGAGAATAGCTACCGACAAGATAGAAAGTGAATTCGGAGTTCAAGATATGGTGCTTATCCTTTTCTCCGATAGCTGTATAATCACAAATTATAACCTGAATCAAATAAAGGATATAGATCGTGCTATCTCAAGAATCAGTGGAATAAGCGCAAGTATATCCCCTTTCACGGTTAAAAGCATAACGAGCGATGAAGGAATGATGACAGTGAATCCTCTTATTAAAAAGATCCCTTCCGAAAAGGCTGAGTTGAAACAGCTCGGGAAAGTTATTCTTGAAAATAGATTTGCCCGCGACATTGTTGTCTCTTCTGAATTGACAACAGCATCAATTACGGCTACAATAAACAATTCNAAAACCGAAAAAGAGACTCTTCAGAAGATTGACTCAGTTATCAGTTCGAATCCTGGAAATGCTAAAATAATCAAGGGAGGATTACCTTATATAAGACAGAGTCTGGTAAGGGATGTTGGCAGGGATGCTATCATACTTATACCTGCAGCTCTTATAATTATGCTTCTAGTTCTCAAGATTAACCTCGGAACATGGCGAAGTGTCATACTGCCATTCAGTGTAGTTGTTCTTACAACTGCCTTCAGTCTGGCGCTGATCCCACTCATAGGCTGGAAATTATCGATTATTACCCTGCTGGTGCCTGTTATTCTGATAGCGGTTGCCAATAATTACGGAATATATCTGGTGGCAAGATTCCAGGAGTTAAGTTCCAGATATCCGGATGCTTCAAGAAAAGAGCTGGTAAAGACACTGATCAAGTCACTGAACATGCCGATTCTTTTTAGTGGCCTGACAACAGTTGCAGGTATTCTCGGATTGCTCACCCATTCAATTATTCCTGCAAAACAGGTCGGAGTTCTTGCGGCGGCGGGTGTTTCTCTGGCCCTTCTTATGAGCCTTCTGCTCATTCCTTCCCTGATATTTGTGAGCGGTTCAGGTCTGATCTCAAAGAACAGGAAAAATGACAAAACCAGATTATTTGAGGACATTCTTAACAAGCTCTCGAAGCTTATAATCAAGTACCCGGGAAAGATTCTCCTTATTTCGTCGGTTGTTATCCTGATACTTGCTTCAGGCATTGCATTTCTGAAGATCAATACAAACCAGGAAAACTACTTCGCCCCGAAACATCCTGTCAGGCAGGCTTCAGCACTTATCAATTCTAAATTCGGAGGATCGCAGACTATATCTGTAATGATAAGGGGAGACATAAAAGATCCTGAAATTATGAAAGGTATCGACAGGGTTACAACAGAGATCGGGCATCAAGAAGGAGTTGGCGGAGTCTTTTCCATATCACAGGTAATAAGAGAAATGAGCAAGGCCATCTACACCGATACTGAAGATGGATATAATCGTATACCCGATACCCGTGAGGCCATCGCCCAGATGTTTGAACTTTATAACATGAGCGGCAATCCGGATGACTTTAAACAATTGACTGACCTTGATAATACAAAAGCCCATATTCTGATCCGGATTTCAGAACCGGAGAACAATATTATTAAATCAGTAAAGAGAAGGCTATCCGAACTGACAGTGAATTTTCCAGCCGAAGTAAGTGTAGGCGGATATGCAATTATAATGTCAGATTTTGCTGAATCAATTATAAAGGGACAGATATTCTCACTGCTTTTTGCAGTATTTACCGTTCTTTTACTCCTGACAATAGTTTTCAGATCTTTTAAAGGAGGGCTTGTTGGTTCTATTCCTCTTGTTGCCTCTATTCTGATACTTTTTGGTTTTATGGGCTATACCGGTATAGCACTTGATGCAGCTACAGCCCTCCTGTCATCTATTATGATCGGAGTCGGTGTGGATTTCACCATTCAATATATCTGGTGCTTTAACCTTCAGATAAGGGCCGGATTGACATATGCTGAAGCTACTTCTTCTGCAATAGGGACTATCGGACGAAGTATAATAATCAACGCTTTTAGTGTAATGGCCGGATTTGCAGCACTAATGTTTTCAGGATTCACTTCGATCCGATTTTTTGGATACCTGGTACTGATCTCAATGGGATCGTGCCTGATTGGTGCACTTGTGATCATTCCGGCATTTCTGATGAAATACAAACCAGGGTTTCTGGGATTTGAAACAGAAAATAAGAAAAAAGTAAGAAATGAAAAGGAGAGTACTATTATTGGGGTTAATACTGCCGCTTTTGCAGGCAGCAGCGCAACAGCCTGATGCATCGCAGATAATGAATAAAAGCCGCGATCAGAGCATTACAGGTTCTCTGAATGCAACAGTTGTTCTTACCATAACTGAAAAGGGAGGATCAACCCGTAACAGAACAATTTCGATGATGACNAAAAGCTATGCTGAGGGGCTTGAAAAAAGAATCATCAGATTTATTGAACCGGCTGATGTAAGAGGTACCTCAATGCTGGTGTTTGACAATAAAAACACAGCAGATGAGATGTGGATATATCTTCCTGCTTTGAAAAAAACCCGGAGGATCGTTACTTCAGAAAAAGGTAAAAGCTTTATGAGCTCAGAGTTTTCAAATGCGGATATGAGCTCACCCTCTGTTTCTGACTTTACACACAGACATTTCGAAAAGTCTGGTAGCAATAACCAGTGGATTATTGAAAGCATTCCTGTCAATGAAGACAAGGCTGAAGAATATGGTTTCTCGAAGAAAATAAGCTATATAAGCATGGATAAAGATCAGGTGCTTAAGATGGAGTTCTATAATTTTGATAATGTGCTTTTTAAGATAATTGAGATAAAAAGCATCTTCCCTCTGAGCGATGGAAAATATATGGTAAAGGATATGGTTGCAAGCAATCTTAATACGAACCGTAAATCGGAAATCCTCTTCACTAAAATCAATGAAGGGGAGCATATTGAAGATTCTAATTTCACTATTCAGAACCTGGAAAGGTAGAAAACCAGTTACACTAACCAAAACTCATCAGGGTTTTATAATCGTTCCGTCACCCTTTCTGAGTGTCCAGTTTGATTTTGTACCTATCGGGTATTTTGCTGCCTCTTTCTCATTGATATCCACTCCCAACCCCGGAGCTTCATTTATATACATGTATCCGTTCTTGTAGGTCTGGCAGCCGGGAAAAACTGCCTGAGCCTTTTCACTCCAGAAATGAGATTCCTGGATCCCGAAGTTCCAGACAGCAAGATCGATATGGGCATTAGCTGCATGTCCGACAGGAGAAACATCACCCGGTCCGTGCCATGCTGTTTTAATATTGAACCACTCCCCCAGCCTTGCAATTTTCATTGCCGGGGTTATTCCGCCGATCTGTGACAGGTGAACCCGAATATAATCAAAAAGCTGATCCACCATATAGTCCCTGAATTCATTAATATTGTTGAATAATTCTCCCATTGCGATCGGGACAGTGGTACTGGTTCTCAGCTGTCTGAACCATTTCATGTTCTCGGGTGAAAAAGGATCTTCAATAAAGAAAGGTCGGTATTGTTCGAGCTGCTTTATAAGATTAATAGCATCAAGCGGTTCAACACGTTCATGGATGTCGTGCAATAGCTCAATATCCTCACCGCATTTTTTCCTTACATAATCAAACATTTCAGGTACTCTCTTTAGATATGTACGCTGATCCATATACATATCCTCCTCTCTTCCGAAACCAGCCTCTTTGAAATCAGGCTTTTTCTCCATTGTACCTACGCCTCCGTAACCTCCCTGCTGAATTCGTACATGGCGGAACCCCTGTTCCATAAATTGCAGCACCCTTTCTGCAAGTGCTTCATAAGTCGGGCCGCTTGCATGAGCATAACAGTCGACAGCTATTCTTGATTTACCTCCAAGAAGCTGATAAACAGGCATATTTGCCCTTTTCCCCTTTATATCCCAAAGCGCTTCATCCAGTCCGCTAAGTGCATTATTGAGAACNGGTCCATTTCTCCAGTATGAACTAACATATGCCGATTGCCACATATCTTCAATATTGTCAGCATCCNTACCTGCACAAAAGTCATTGAGATAACTGTTAATGGCAGGGATGACGGCCATTGCCCTCTGTGTAAATGTGGCGCAGCCGAGTCCGTAAAGACCGGGTTCACTTGTTTCGACCTTAACCACAATCAGATTTGACCCTTCGGGGGCTGTTGCAATTGCCTTTACACTCTTTATTTTTAAGGGAGGAAGGCCAGCCGACCATAAAGGTGTTTCGCGGGTTTCTGCTCTTGCGGCAGGACTTTTAAAAAAACCAAGTAAGCCTGCAGCAGAACCTGCTGTTAATAATTTCACAGCATCCCGCCGGTTTAATTCGGAATAGGTATTGTTCCTTTTCATAAGTTAAAACATAAAATTGTAATTCTAAATTTACATAAATTTCTGACTGCACAATAAGGTCAGACCGGAATGGGAAAAGATTAATAACTGATTATCTTTGTTATCATCACAAACCCATAAATGATACGGAAAGAAGATACTATCTGTGCTCCTGCAACCTCTTCAGGAGGAGCTATTTCAGTCATAAGGATGAGCGGTCCTCAGNGTATTGATATCTGCGAAAAGATATTGGTACCTTTTGATAAGAACCTTAATATCAGGGAACAAAACGGGTTCAGAATTATCCATGGCGAGATCCGCGATGGAAAAGAGGTTGTTGATGATGTTCTGGTGAGCATTTACAGGGCACCTCACTCATACACAGGTGAGAATTCAATTGAAATTTCCTGTCATGGATCACCATTTATAATAACAGGAATTCTTGAACTGCTGATAAGGAATGGTGCTTTAGCTGCGATGCCCGGTGAATTCACNCAGAGGGCTTTCCTTAACGGGAAGATGGATCTCTCGCAGGCTGAAGCGGTTGCAGATCTGGTTGCCTCCGGAACAAAAGCGGCCCACCGCATAGCAATGTCACAGATGCGTGGCGGATTCTCAGCAGAAATAAGCAAACTCAGANCAGAACTTCTGAAGTTTGCTTCCCTGATTGAGCTGGAACTGGACTTTGGAGAGGAAGATGTTCAGTTTGCGGACAGAAAAGAACTGAACTCAATAGTTCTGAAAGTTAAGGAGCTGGCTGACAAACTGGCAAATTCATTCAGACTTGGAAACGTTATTAAAAATGGAATCCCTGTTGCCATTGTCGGTAAACCCAANTCAGGAAAATCGACATTGCTCAATGCACTTCTTAATGAAGAGAGAGCAATAGTATCGGAAATCCCTGGGACAACAAGGGATATCATTGAGGATTCCATAGTGATTAACGGATTGGAATACAAATTNATAGATACTGCTGGCTTACGTGAAACTTCAGATATTATAGAAGGCCTTGGGATCAGAAAAACAAATGAGAAAATAATGGAGGCTTCTGTAATAATTTTGGTGGATGAAATATCCGAATCACCCGATATAATAAACCAGAGAGCCGACAGTATAAGAAACAAGATAACCGGGTTTGATAAAAAACTGATTGTTCTCATTAATAAAATTGATTTGGGTGATCAGTCAGAAATGGATAATCTTAAACGAACGGTTTATCTGGATATCGATGATTCCCTCCTGTTTATTTCTGCAAAAAACCTGACAGGACTTGATAAACTTCGTAGCAAACTAGGTAAAATTCTTGAAAAGGAACGGTTTAGCCAGGAAGATGTAATAATTACAAATATCCGCCATTTCCAGTCCCTTAAGAATGTTTCGGAAAGCCTGGAAAGGGTTATTGCCGGGTTTGCAGAAAATCTCCCGGGGGACCTGTTAGCAACCGACATACGTCAGGCTATCCATTACCTGGGTGAGATCACAGGTGAAATAACTACAGATGAGATACTTGCAAATATTTTCAAGAACTTCTGTATCGGAAAATGATCCGTACTTTGTAATTACAAGAGTTTAGTTACTTTTTTTAAGGAGCTTAAAAGCATGGTTCCATCTGTTGCCAAGTAGACCCGGGATGCACCACAGAATGCAAAGAGGTTCAATAGCCCGTGCTGATTCGACATTTCCCATATCTTCCACTTCCCAGCCAATTTTTGTCAGAAGTGCTGTGACATCGTCTTTGGCTGCAACATCATTACCGCAGATGAACATTGTAGGTTTCACTTCAAATTCAGGATCGATCATAAATGCATTTCCAACACTGTTAAACGCCTTNACAAAGCTTGCACCAGGTGCAATTTTCTGCANCCTTTCCATTAACGATTCTTCTAGCGATGTAAAGTACTGAATTACACCATTTACCGGAGGTTTGTCAGCAATGGGATTTGTCGTGTCAATCACACTCTTTCCTGAGAGCTGCTCTTTCATGGCTGAAACAACTTTTTCGGCGGCGGTCCCTTTTACAGCCAGAATTACTATTTCTCCATAAGAAGCAGCTTCTTCGAAACTTCCGGCTTTGAGTCCGGTTTCCTGATTCAGCTTATCCCGCTTTTCTTTTGAACCAGACCCGAGCATAACTGAATACCCATGGCTGTTGAGTCCGGTTGCAAGCATTTTTGCCACAATACCTGAACCAATTATTCCTATTTTTTTCATAATTTCCCGATTATTATTTCAATGAATAAACAATTTGAAATCAAATAAGTTCTTTTTAACCTTGCACCCTGAATATTTTACTTCATTATGGTTTTAGCCGGTACATCTGAATTTGTCAATCAGTCTTAAAAATTACTCAAATGGCACTAAAATTTATTCCCTTTACGGTGGTTGAGAATTTCATCACCAGTATTATGGTAACAGCAGGAATTCCTGAAGAAGATGCAAAAATTATAGGTGATGTCCTTCTACAGGCTGATAAATTCGGAATTGACTCACATGGGGTAAACCGTTTGAAGAATATCTATCTGGATAGAATAAAGGACGGGATTCTTAATCCTGTGACAAATATTGAGATTGTAAGGGAGGGCCCGACAACTGCCGTTGTTGACGGTCATAACGGAATGGGCCATGTGATTGCATATAAGTCAATGAAGCTTGCCATAGAAAAGGCAGAAAGATTTGGAATGGGGATGGTAGTTGTCAGAAATTCAACACATTATGGAATAGCGGGATACTATTCCCTGATGGCTGCAAAGGAGAATATGATTGGCATTACCGGTACAAACGCCCGACCTTCNATTGCTCCTACTTTTGGTGTTGAAAACATGCTTGGGACTAATCCTCTGACTTTCGGAATGCCAAGCGATGAGCCCTTNCCATTTCTCCTGGATTGTGCCACATCCATAACTCAGAGAGGCAAGGTCGAGCTTTATGCCAGGCTTGGAAAGGATTTACCCAAAGGATGGGTAATAGATGAGAACGGAGAATGCAAGACTGATTCACGGGAAGTACTTAAGGACCTTATTTCCGGTCATGCTGCACTGACTCCGCTTGGAGGGGCGGGTGAAGATACGGGCGGATATAAGGGTTATGGTTATGCAACCGTCGTAGAGATCCTTTCCTCTGCGCTCCAGCAGGGCTCTTATTTAAAATTGCTTATGGGTTTAAAAGACGGAAAGAAAGCTCCCTACTCCTTGGGACACTTTTTTGTTGCAATGGATATTAATGCCTTTACCGATCCGGAAGATTTTAAGAAAACNACNGGAAATATTCTTCGTGAACTCAGGGCATCGAAGAAAATGCCTGGTCAGAACCGCATCTATACTGCCGGGGAAAAGGAATATTTTACATGGCTGGAGAGGAAGGAAACAGGGCTGCCTTTTAACAGTGAGCTTTTAGAAGAGTTCAGAGGATTATGCAAGGATTACAGGCTTGAGGAATTCCTGCCTTATTTCACTTAAAGCTGAAAGATGAGAGCTAANAGCNTGGTTGATCATCCAGATTTTCTATTGATTGTATGACTGNACATTATATATGCAACAGTCATAAGGTAAATATAANAGACCATTATAAACAACCTCTGCCACAAGCCTTTATATCCTGCAATCAGGTTATTCCCATTTTTCACAAAACGAAAAGAGAACAGTAACAGAAATAATATACCCAGGATAAAAGTAATGCGTGAAAACCTTATAAACCGTTTATTTGAAAAGAATGGTTTTATTTTCTGAACAATAAGCGGCAATACCAAAATTGCAACTACGCCTGCTCCTCCGAGGATGTCATGAACAATGAAAGATGTTGAGTAGGAACCTGAAACACGATCCGCTTTAAATAATCCCGACCCCAATCCTTCTCCTAACCCGTAAAGTATTATCAGCCAGAATACAGTTTTTACATATTTATCATCTGCAGAATAAGCAGCCCTGAGGCCGAAGGCAAAAACTATCATGAGAATTCCCAGGATTATCCACCATAAGGAAATAATGTCCGACACAGGACTAACTGAGGATCCAAGTGAACTCATAGTGTCAAATATCTGGCTATAACCAGGATACTTTGGCCCCAGAATAAATAGAGAAACGAAATCTCCGATACATCCGGTAAAACATGCAGCNGATCCGGCGAANACTAAAATCTTCCTATTCATTTCCAGGTTTAATTACTTTGGAAAGAGCTGAAGGGATCTGAAGAAGATCATAGTCCTGAGAGTATATAAGGTACCTGTTATGCCATTCCGGGAAAAATTTNTCCTTGAAATTCCGGGATCCCTTGAAGTGGGAAAAGGATTTTATCTTTTCATAGGCGAACTTCATCGTTCTTTCAGAGAATGTATGAGGATCTCCGATTCCGCTCATTGGGGCAAAACCCAGGTTTACTCTGGAATAATTCATGGATTTCATGTACCTGAAAAGTTCGACAAGGATAAAATCCATTACTCCATGCGGCGAGTCTTCTGTTTTTCTTATCAGGTCATAAGTACCTTCTCCGGGCGCGTAATCGGGGATAATATTAAGAAAGGCAATAACTTTTTCTTCTGAATTTTCAACAGTAATAATGGCCTGGTTCTTCAGCTCATTCCATCTGAACATACCTTGTGAGAAAATTATTTCCATCCTATTTGTTGAATCGAGCCATTCATCAGAGACCGCTTTCAGTTTCTGCAATTGTCCATCCTTTACCGGCGGGAGGTGTACTGTCGACTTGTATCCTTCATCAGCTACCTTGTTTAATGCATTTCTGAGGGCTTTGTTTTTTCCACCTTCAAGGGTGAATGAATTCAGGTCCACAATCCCCTCCTGCCCCAGAAAGAGACTTTTTTTAGAAGCTTCTTTATAGATTTGCAGGCTCTCCTCAGGGACTCTGTAAAAAATGCTTTTCAAACCGTTTTCAAAGCAGAATTCATCAAANAGCAATATGCATTTTTTCATATCTGCGGGGCTTTCAGCCACAGGATTCTCAAGTACAACTGCAAAATTNCCGGCAGTACGGTATGCAATGAAAGCATTTATCCCGGCAGGNGCAAAGATCAGTTTATCATTATAGGTTTTGAAATAATCAAGAGCTGAATTGCCAAACCTGGTTACCATCAGCTTTGCCTTATCCAGTTCCTCCTGTGATGTCGGAACTTTGGTAAAGTAGGGTTTTATAATTGTATAGAACAAAAACGAAATTGAAACAAGACCGCTCACATTTAACGAAATCAGGAAATCCTTTGCAAAACGTGTTACCGGATTCAGCCCGGTGTTTCCCAGCAGCACAAAATTCCTCAGAGTTCCTGTTATGCTTTGCCAGACATTAAACTCGATCCCAAAATGTTTCTTATCAAGAAAATAGAATCCGACTGTTCCGTAGATTATTACTGCCAATATGCTCAGAATAGCTGACCAGATTCCTATTACATGCAGTTTAGGATTACCTTTTATTATGTATTCTTTTCTGGAAAGATATAATATGCAGCAAATTGCAAGAGCGAAAATTGCCTCTTCATAATCAATGGCTTTTGTGAGATGGCCGATACATGAAAACGCACTGATTACCAAGGCTATCCACCAGGCGTTCTTAAACCCCTGAGCATGAAGATTGCTGTCAGAAGCAGGAATAGACCTGCAATAAAGACCGAGTAGTTGGATGCCGAAATTGCATCAACAGGAATGAAATCTTCGAGAAGCTTTACTCTGTCAGAAAGGGCTGGGGTCATCGAGGAAACGATATTTACTAAACCAAGCGTAAATATTAAAAAAGCAGGAATAACACGCAGAAGAAGTTTATTAATCTTAAGCAGGAAGCTGACTGCACCTGAAATCAGTGGAAACCAGAATTCAAAAAACCGGTAAAGAAGGGTAACCGCAAGCGCCTCCACTCCCTGAAGACCAATGCTTGTAAGAATGAATGACATTGAAAGCTCAACAGCACCAAGTCCCCGCATAAATGGAGATAAGAATGCAGAATAAACTCCAGCAAGGTAACCAAGCGTTGCGAAAAAGAGTGATGCTTTGAGTCCAAGGGCCAGCATCGAAGTAAATACGAGGAAAATGCAAACAACATCAATAGTTACAGAAATCAATATTGTGTAAATAAGGTATTTGCTGTTGATGCTGTGACTGATTAGCTCGTCAATAATAACTTCAGCTGATGGGAAAAGTTTTACAAATATTCGATAAATGAACTTTTTCTTTGAGAGATTTCTGTAGATTAAATATCCTGCTGTCACGAAAAGGGTCAACGCCACTAATGCCATGAACTCTGCAGCTCCCGAGAGGCCCCGCGAAAAGGCATAGATAAGGATTGGAATGGAGACCAGAACCAGTGTCACTATGCCGGTAAAAGCATAAATTATTGAAGCAAAATGGATTTTTGTTTTTGTTGTCTCTTCGTCTTCGATTTCATCAGTAAAAAAGGCCAGAGATGAAACACTCCCGGCAGGAATAAAAATGCTTATAAAGTTGCGTTTCAGAAATAACAGGACAGTCGTCGAAAGATTTGTCCTAATATTTACTGATGCAAATGACATTTTATACATAAATCCCTGAAGGACAATGTATAATATTGATAAAGCTATTCCGGTGATAATAAATGGCCGGCTGGTAGTAAGTATAACCTGCTTTATCTGGCCAAGTTCGGGTTGTTCATGCCTGAAGAACCATGCCCCAACAGCTATAAACAGAACCCCAAGAAGGAATTTGGCAATAAATCTGCTGTTTTGGCGGATTGGACCAATCCGGTCTTTAAGTACAGACTTTAAAGAAAAACTGCGTGATTTTAGTTTCTCATACATCAGATATCAGACAAATTTATTCAAAAACTCAGAGATGTATTTAGTTCTTACCATCATTAACCCGGATTTTATTATTAAGTACTGAATCCTGGTCACCTCTGATACTGAAAGAAACCTTTTTATGTAAGTTATGTATTTACAAATGTTATTAAATAAATTAATTTATTGAAAATAAATGAAATATCCCGATAATAAAGCTTATCTTTGCGCCAAATTAATAAAATCACATCATGAGTAAAGGAACAGTAAAGTTTTTCAATGAATCAAAAGGTTTTGGTTTTATCAAAGAAGAAAATTCATCAAAAGAGTATTTCGTACATTCCTCAGGTTTGAAGGATGTTATCACCGAGAATGATGAAGTTACCTTTGATCTGGAACAGGGTAAAAAAGGATTAAATGCAGTAAATGTTAAACTTGCATAGTTTATCTATAGTAATCATTTAAAATTTTTGGTCCCGCCAAAAGCGGGACTTTTTTTTGAAGAACAAAGAATTNAGTACACGTAATAATTGATGNAATGAATAATAATGTGTTCGAAAAGAAACAGACCGTTATAAAATCTCCTGATCTTAATAAGCTGCAGGCGGTGGTGATTGACCACAGGACCAAGATCTATATAGCGTTAGGTGCTGATCCGGAGGAGGCAAAAGCCCGATATTTATCACGGAGGGCAGCTCCTGTTAAAGCCTGATCTTTTCATTAGGGGTGTACATATTTTCCCCTGTACTCTCTTTTAAGAAGTGCAGATGCTTCCGGATTACCGGATATTTCATTCTTCTCCTGATCCCATCTTACAATCGACCCGGTGTTGTATGATATCATAGCCAGCTGAACAGTTGCAGTAGATTTAAAAGCATCCTCAGGCGAACAGCTTATAAGTTTCTTGTCTTTGTTTCTTACTGCTTTCAGGAAGTTCTCAACATGATTTTCCTGCATGAGTGGTGTCGGAATCTGAATATCCTCTCTTTTTGCATTCCTTCCTGCAGGGAATATTACAATCTTTGAATCGTCGGTAAAAATGGTTCCTTTTTCGCCATAGAAGAAGATTCCATTATTGTATTCACTCGTTACATCTCCGTTGCCCCATAGACGATGCTGCCAGATCACCGGCGCCATTTTGAAACCGAACTTGACATTCAGTGTGTCGGGAGATGTAATCTGGTCCTTTAAAGTCAAAATACCGCCAGAAGCATAGATGTTTTCCGGCATTCCTTCACCCATTATTTTCCGGATTATATCAATATGATGGATTCCCCAGTCAACAAGATGACCATTTCCATACTCCTTTTCGAGTCTCCATGATTTATGTCCGATACTTGGCCGGTATTCAAGCTTTGGCGCAGGACCGCACCATTCTTCCCAGTCGAGAGAAGCGGGAGGAGGCTGGATTTTCGTATCCTGCGGACCAGGATTATAGTGTATCTGAGCTACGATCTGATGAACAACTCCTATCTTACCGCCTTCAATAAGCTCCTTTGTTTTCTTAAAGGATTCTGCCTGACGACGCTGAAATCCGACCTGGACAATATTTTCAGCTTTTCTGGCTGCATTTACCATTGCAAGTCCTTCCATAACATCATAAGCCAAAGGCTTTTCGCAGTATATATCTAAACCTTTGTTGCAGGCAGCGATAAATTGCAGTGCATGCCAGTGAGGAATAGTACCAATTACCACAGCCTCCAGCCCTTTCATATCAAGAAGATCACCATAGTACTTGAAAGTCTTTGGCCTTGTCCCCTGAAGTTTTTCAATTTCATCCGCACTAGCTGACAGATGTTCTGAATCCACATCGCAGATTCCTATTACATCAACTCCGCCGATTTTCAATGCGGCTTTTGCATCAACCATTCCATACCATCCGGAGCCGATAAGACCAATCTTAAGCTTCCTCTCCTGGAACGCTTTCGGAAAATAGATAGAGGATGCAGCGGCTGCTGAACCATAGGCTGCCATTTCAATGAATTTTCTTCGCTTCATGATGAATACTTTAATTCATTAAAATTANAAAAAATCAGAGATATATTTTGCATTTTTAATATTCAAACTTTTTGACCACGGATNTAAGAACCATATGACTCCGTAATAAACTCCGCGAGACTCCGTGGTAAAAGATTTTTTAATTACATAGTAAAGCTCTTATCAGCAATTAGCTGTAAATTTGTTTATATCACTTTTCATAATTGCTACCTATGCCAAAAAAACCTCCCAACCTGTTCATTTTCTGGAATGAGCTTAAAAGACGGAAAGTCATAAAAGCCTCATTTGTCTATATAGCTGTCGCATACGCAATTATTCAGGCTGCTGATATAGTTTTTCCCAGGCTTGGATTACCCGACTGGACTGTTACGTTTGTCCTGATCCTTCTGATAATTATTTTTATTCTGGTCATTGTACTTACATGGGTTTATGATATAACGCCTGAAGGGATCAAAGTCACAGAGGATATCGGATCCGGATCGAATCAGGAAAAAGGGAAAAAATCAGCGAAGAGCAGAAAACAAGGTGCACCTGATGCATATCAGAAGCCGGTTCCATCTCAAAGTGAGCTTGAGAAAAAAGTCTCTGACCTTGAAGCTCAGTTGCATGAAGCAAATTCTCTATCACTCAGTAAAGTATTGCCATTGTTTGTAAAAAAACTTGCTTTACCAGTAATTGTCATAGTGGCTTTAGGTCTGTTTGTTATTTACAAACAGAAAATTTCAGAAATGCTGGGATTCGGTGATGAAAAACGGGAGGTTGCAATGACACACAATGCCAATGCTGCTGGTTACATTAAAAACGGTGATATTGAATCTGCAAGCCATGAAGTTGAACTGGCCCTGGAAAGTGATCCTGAGTACTCCTATGCATGGAGCAACAAGGGTGTGATAAGCTATTTGCAGGGTGATCTGGATAAAGCTATAAATGAAATTATTAAAGCTGTAAGTCTGGATCCGAGAAACAGCAAAGCCCCGTATAATCTTGCTTATGCTCTCGATGACAGGAAAGATTATAAACAGGCGGTCAGGTGGTATAAAGAAGCCATAAGGATAGATTCCACATTCAATACTGACTCTGTTTACACTATTGCCTCGAGTGCTCTTGGGAGATTGTACAATACCTTTGAACAGCCGGCAGCTGCGATTGTAATTTTTTCCAGAGCTAAGAAACTGCATCCTGAATCAAAATACATTTACCTTATTCATAAAAACCTTGGTAATGCATATCTGCTTCAACATCAGACTGATTCAGCTTTGAAATATCTTGAGCTATCCTATAACATCAATAAGCTGGAACCTGAAACAAATCTTTTTCTGGCAAGAGCTTATGAGGCCTCTGGACAGACCACAAAAAGCATTGAGTCCTGGCAAAAATATATAAACCTGGAGACAGACACTATAAAAGCAGGTGAAGCCAAAAAAAGGATGAAAGAGTTGGCAGTAAAAAGACTTCAGGAAATCATTAAGAACTAAGCTAAAGGCCTGAATCTGCGACAATCAGCGAGATCAGCGAGAGACATTTACCCCCTCTGATCCCGCAGAATTGCGCAAAATCCAAAACTAATCTACCTGATGAGCATTATTTGTCTTACTTCTTTTATATTACCCACTGAAAAACGTACAAAGTAGAATCCCCGCGAAGCCACTTCTCCGGCATCAGAATATCCATTCCATGTTACATTATAGCGTCCTGGTGCCTGATCCTTCGTAACCAGATTGCTCACCAGTCTGCCTATTACATCGTAAACCTGGATCATAACTTTTTCAGAACCCTTATCACTTTCGGCAATCTCATAATTGATAGTAATTGCATCTTTTGAAGGATTCGGATAGATAACTCCAAGTTTGGTCTGTGTAACAGGTTCAGNAACAGGTTGTTCGACATCAGCATAATTAAATTCATCTACTCCAGACTTGGTACCCTTTAGCTGGCTAATAATTACATTGGCTGTGTCAATCAGTGCCTTGCCCTGTGTTGTTGAGACTTGTTTATTCTTGATATAAGTATTTACCAGGGCAACAAATGCATTAAGATCTAATATTGCAAGTTTTGTTCTATCNGCAGTAACATTCCTCAATGCACTGTTGAGTAACACTATTAATGCCGCCCCGCGGACTCTTGAAATATTTCCGTTATCAATCATGATCTGGATTGTGGAAATTAATCCTTGAATAGACTGTTCAGGAGAAATTATTCCACCGGTCAGGGATATTGTTGTAACTTGTCTGGTAATGGAGTTTAATGATGTAATTGTGTAGATCTTATCTCCTGACGGACTTATGTTCAGGCCCGAAGGTGCATCGGGAACCGGAATAGGATCGATAGGCGTCAGGGTAATCCCCTGGGTGCCGGATCCGCTTGGCAATCCGGTCGCTCCCCCGCTGAACTTATAGACCAGTATCTGATCATTTTCAGTATCAGTGGCATAGACATAAAGAGCGTCGCCACTTGCTTTAACATCAGATACTTTAGTCCCCGTCGGCACACTTGCAACAACTGCTCCGGAGTAGTCATCATTTGCAGGATGCAAATTAATAATCAGAAGGCTTCCCTCATCGGTAGCCACAATAGCAAATCCGGCATCAGCTGTTACAGTAACATCAGTGGTTTTTGTACCTGAGCTTACAGTTGCTGTCACGCTGTTATAGTCGACACTCTTTGGATTGGAATCCACTATTTTCAGTCCGAACGGTCCTGTTACCAGAACCATTCCTGCATCTGCGGTAACTGCTATATTGCCAGGATTTGATCCGGTAGGAACGTTTGCAACAACGTGGTCAAATCCTCCGCTTGTCGGATCAACATCAATTAGTGAAAGGTTACCTGATTCGTAATTGGAAACATAAACCCGCTTGCCATCAGATGTAACTGCAACACCAAAAGGTCCTACTCCGGCAGGGATTATTTTGAAGACCTGGTTCGTAGCCAGATTAATCACGGAAACGTCGTGNGAATAGTAATTAGTCACATAAGCGTATTTGCCCTGCTGATCAATATCAACTTTGACNGGATAGAGACCGCCGACGGGTATCGTTGTAGTTGTTCCCGAAGTTCCCAATCCGACACGTGTGACTGTATTGTTTTCTGGATTGGTTACCATCGCAAATACCGCCTCTCCGTTTCCTGAAATGTCGGAACCTCCTGAAGANCCGCTTGGCAGAGACTTATTTGATGTAGTGTAATCCGGATCATTCATATAATCCGGGATTATATCNAACTGCATCTGGTTGGAAATTCTTCCATTAACAGTAACTGTAACGGGTCCTGACATTGCGCCTGTTGGTACNTCAGTAGTCAGTGTGTTTAATGTTGCAGTTTTGGCAAATGCTGTGATGCCATTGAACAAGATCAGATTTTTAGAAGGCGATGGATCGAAACCGGTTCCTGAGATTGTTACTGCAGTTGCAAAGCCAGCCTTTACTGTTCCTCGTGGCGGGTCAAGGAATGTAATTGTCGGTGCAGCAGGCGTGGGTGCAGTTGTAAATGTTGAAGTAACATTTGTTGCAAGATTGCTTACTGTCGGTGATACATCCTTTATCCCCGTGGTGAGTGTTATGGTGTATCCTGTACCGGGTGTCAGATTTGCAGCAGGCCTGAAGACCACTCTTACATTACCGTTAAGAAATTCAAAGTCACCGGAAATTGTCGACTGTGAGCCGGAAAGTCTGAGTGAGAAAGTTGAAATGGTAACGGATAACGGATCAATGGCTTCAGAAAAGTCTGCAACAACAGGGGTTTCGACAGTAACACCTGTCTGCGAACTGGTGGGTCCAAGATA
>JGI20214J51088_10000554_pt1 | contig 25894 bp, 25 predicted proteins | sample WetSurMetagenome_FD_51088 | JGI IMG/M metagenome (IMG submission 51088) | reverse complement strand
TTTAACTTTAATAAATAAAACAGATAACTTTTAAATGGCCCTAAATATACAAATAATACAATTTATGCAATTTATTCAATTCTTTCTCTTTGCTTTTTTTCTGATCTCTTTGCCTATTCTTTACTTCAATAATGATATTTGCCAAAGATTTTCTAATTTCGCAAACTTATTATGAATAGTTTAAAGTGAGCTAGAGTTTAGAGTACTTAAAGTTGAAAAAAATTATTAACTCTAAGTACTTTAGGCACTCTAGGCACTTTAGGCACTTTAGGCACTCTAGGCACTCTAGGCACTAATTAGTTCCGTCAATAAAATTAAGGATAAACCAAATGGAATACAATTTTCATGACATTGAAAAAAAATGGCAGAAATACTGGGAAGACAATAATACTTTTAAAACCCCGGAAGATTTAACCAATCCGAAAAAATGCTATGTTCTCGACATGTTCCCCTACCCTTCGGGTGCCGGGCTGCATGTTGGTCACCCTGAAGGATATACTGCAACCGATATATTCAGCAGATATAAAAGAATGAAAGGATTTAATGTCCTTCACCCAATGGGATGGGATGCCTTCGGCCTGCCCGCAGAACAATACGCTATTCAAACAGGAACACATCCATCAGTTATAACCAATAAGAATTGTGATACCTTCAGAAGACAGATAAAGGAACTTGGACTTAGTTATGATTGGGATAAGGAGATTAATACAACCGATCCCGGCTATTTCAAATGGACCCAGTGGATATTCATCCGTCTGTATAATACATGGTTTGATCATAAACTTCAGAAAGGCAGACCCATATCTGAGTTGCAGATACCTGAAAAAACTACACAATCCGGTCATAATGAAGTAATTAAATACATTGATTCACAGCGTCTTGCATACTATGCCAATGCCCAGGTATGGTGGTGCCCGGACTGCCGTATTGTATGCGCCAATGAAGAAGTCCTGACAGATGGTTCTCATGAGAAATGCGGAAACAGGGTGGAGAAGAAAAACCTCAAACAATGGATGCTCCGTATTCCTTTATATGCTGAACGGTTGCTCAAAGGTATCGACGAACTCGACTGGCCCGAAGGCATTAAAGACATGCAACGAAACTGGATTGGCCGGTCAACAGGAGCAGAGGTTGATTTTAAACTGGAAGGATCAGATCGGAATTTAACTGTCTTCACCACAAGGCCTGACACCCTGTTTGGGGCTACTTATATGGTAATAGCTCCTGAACACTCGCTTACCGGTTTGGTTACAACTGACGCACACAGGGAGGCAGTTAATGACTATATAAAGGTTACTTCCCTTAAATCAGATCTCGATCGCACAGATCTCTCAAAAGAAAAAACAGGTGTTTTTACCGGAGGATATGCAGTTAATCCCGTTAATAAAAAGCGGATCCCTATATGGATTGCCGATTATGTTCTGACCGGCTATGGTACCGGGGCAATTATGGCAGTACCGGCACATGATAACAGAGACTTTGAATTTGCTCAGAAATTCAATCTGCCGATTGTATGTATCCAGGATCCGGATGTTTCTGACCAGGAACAAAAGAAAAGAATTCTTGAAGGGAAGGAATGCTGGACAGAAGACGGGAAATATATAAACTCATCGGATAGATCAACTGGCATCGACATCAACGGATTGAATAAAGAAGCCGGGATTGCACATATAACCAGGTGGCTGGAATCTAAAAGCCTTGGCACTTCAAAAATCAATTATAAGCTCCGCGACTGGCTTTTCAGCCGGCAGAGATACTGGGGAGAACCATTTCCGGTAATTCACTGGGAAGATGGAGAAATTACTTTGTTGAATGACAATGAACTTCCGCTGGAACTGCCCGATCTTGAAAAATTTCTTCCGGGGGAATCAGGCGAATCGCCTCTATCAAATTCACCTGATAAATGGTTATATGTAATTGATAAGAACGGAAGAAAGGGAAGGAGAGAAACTAATACAATGCCTCAATGGGCAGGTTCGTGCTGGTATTACCTCCGCTTTATTGATCCGAAAAATGACAGTATGCTTTTTAATCCGGAAAAAGAAGCATACTGGATGCCTGTCGACCTTTACGTTGGAGGCGCTGAACACGCTGTACTTCATCTGCTGTACAGCCGGTTCTGGCATAAAGTATTATTCGACCTTGGAATTGTTTCTACTGATGAACCTTACAAACGGCTTTTCAACCAGGGCATGATCCTCGCTTTTGCTTATGAGACAGAGTCCGGTGCAAAAGTCTCACTTGACATGGTCGAAGAACGGGAAAACAAATATTATCATAAAGAGAGTGGCGCAGAACTGAGACAGATTGTTGCCAAGATGTCTAAATCGCTGAAGAATGTTGTGAATCCCGACGATGTCACATCAAAGTACGGTGCTGACTCTCTAAGACTTTATGAGATGTTCATGGGACCGCTCGATATTACAAAACCGTGGGATGACAAAGGGGTCAAAGGTGTTTTCGGATTCCTGGGCAGAGCTTTCAGATTCTTTTCTAATCCCGACAATATATTTACTGGTAATGAAGATCCTGAAGTATTAAAAGCTCTTCACCAGACAATAAAAAAAGTTGAGGGAGATATCGAAAGCCTCAGGTTTAATACAGCAATCTCAGCAATGATGATCTTCCTTAACCTTGCAACCAAAAAAGGAAAGGTAACAACTGAAACTGCCTGTATATTCACGCAGATATTAGCTCCGTTTGCACCACATGTGGCTGAAGAATTATGGAATCTGATAGGCAATAACGAAACCCTTACTTATGAGCCATGGCCCATGTTCAATGAAGAGTTCCTTAAAGAGGACAACTTCAACTATCCTGTATCATTTAACGGAAAGATGAGATTTAATATTGAACTTCCTGTAAGTATGCCAAAAGATGAGATAATTAAGATAGTTCTCGCTGATGAAAGAACAAAGAAATGGATTGGAACCTCAACACCTTCCAATATAATCGTAGTTCCTAACCGCATCGTTAACATTGTAATTAAAAACTAATCGTCCTGAATTGATGTACTCACGCTGGAAGTCACTGTTTATCCTATTGTTCATTCTGTTTTTCATTTCATGTACCAACTCAGATAAGTCTCAATCCGGTGTTGTTTCGTTTGTGCCGGACACTACTGCCGTTACCAATGTTAAAGATCAGGTCTTCATGTACGGGATCCCTTCCGATTCGTTTGACCTGTTGTCAGGTCATATTAAACCGAATGGTTTTATTTCTGACATTCTTATAAAACATGGTGTAAGCTTACAGGACATTGATCAGACAATAAGAAACTCAAAATCAGTTTTTGATGTAAGGACGATCAGATCAGGAAATAATTATATTCTTTTTTGCGACAGGGACAGCATTGCCAGAGTCAGATATCTGGTATATGAACACGACGCAACTACCTGTTATGTTTTCAGTTTCAACGATTCACTTAATATCACTTCTTTCAAAAGAGAAATTAAAAGTGAAATCAAATATGCTTCCGGAAATATTGAAACATCTTTATGGGATGCAATGATAACCGGAGGACTTCACCCCTCCCTTGCTTTAAAACTATCAGATATCTTTGCATGGACCGTTGATTTCTTTGGATTACAGAAAGGAGATAGTTTCAAGGTAATTTATGAAGAATTGTTCATTGAAGGCAAATCATTGGGTGCAGGCAAAATATACGGAGCTCAGTTCAACAGGTCAGGATCTGCAATAACAGCTATACCTTTTATACAGGATGGGAAAGAGACTTTTTTTGATGCAGAAGGAAACAGTATGAGAAAAGCATTTTTAAAAGCTCCCCTCCAGTTTTCAAGAATAAGTTCACGCTTTTCATCGAGCAGGCTTCATCCTGTACTAAGAATACGCAGACCTCATTTTGGTGTCGACTATGCAGCTCCTATCGGAACCTCTGTGCATGCAATCGGAGATGGCAGAATAACCTCAGCTACAACAGAGAACGGCTCAGGAAAAATGGTCAGAATTCAACATAATAGTGTTTATGCCACAGCGTATTTGCATTTAAGCAGGTTCGGTGATGGAATTTGTCCGGGTGCTTTTGTAAAGCAGGGTGACATAATCGGTTATGTTGGCAGTAGTGGCCTTTCAACGGGTCCACATCTCGACTTCAGGTTTTATAAGAATGGATCTCCGGTTGATCCTCTTAAGGTTGATGCCCCTCCTGTGGAACCTGTCTCAGAGGCAAACAAGACAAAATTCGAAAAAATAAAGACAGTCGTATTAAGCCTCCTCGGGACTTTTAATTAACATATCAGGAAGCTTTACCACCAGATCTTCAATAATTTTCGGATAATGAGCGTATTCAAGTGCATGAATCTTAGTCTCAAGTGAATCAGGAGTATCAGAAGGATCAACCTTACAACGTTCCTGAAATATTATAGTTCCCTTGTCGTAAACCTTATTAACATAATGTATAGTTATTCCTGATTCTTTATCATGATTGGCGATTACAGTCTTGTGGACTATTTCTCCATACATTCCTTTTCCGCCATAAGAAGGTAATAGAGCAGGGTGAATATTTATAATTCTGCCGGGGTACTGTTCGAGAATATTTTCAGGTACGAGCCATAAAAATCCTGCGAGTACAATGAAATCAATTTTATATAATGCCAGGTATCGAAGTACCTTTCCCGTGACATAAAATTCCTTTGGTTCGAAAAAAACTGTTCTTATTTTAAGTGCTTCAGCCCTTTTTAGAACCAAAGCCTGACGCTTATTTGACAAAACAAGACTAACTTTAGCAGTATTTCTGTTCGAAAAGTATTGAATTATGTTTTCAGCGTTGGTGCCTGAGCCTGAAGCGAAAATGGCTATATTCCTCATTTTGTGATAATTAGCATATTTAACCGTTAGTAATAATAATTCCTTAAAATAAGATTATTTTTCTAATTATCAACACATTAAACTGTAGTCCAAATAAAAAAACATCAAATCTCTTGAAAAATAAAGTACAAATATATTTCTTTGCATGGTTCAAAAATTAATATTAATTAAAATTTATTATTATGTCGGACATTGCCACAAGAGTAAAAGAAATTATAGTTGACAAACTTGGAGTAGACGAATCAGAAGTAACTCCTGAAGCCAGTTTCACTAACGACTTAGGTGCAGACTCTCTTGACACTGTTGAGTTAATCATGGAGTTTGAGAAAGAATTCAACATCGGTATTCCCGACGATCAGGCTGAAACCATTGGCACAGTTGGTGATGCTATCAAGTACATTGAGGAGAATGCAAAATAATTTGCATTTTTAATAAATCATTTATGAGAAGAGTTGTAGTAACTGGACTTGGAGCATTAACTCCTTTAGGTAATAATTTGCATGAATACTGGGAAGGACTGAAAAACGGTGTCAGCGGATCAGTGATGATCACACGGTTTAATACCGAAAAGTTCAAGACCAAATTTGCATGCGAATTAAAAAACTACGACTCAAAAACCTATTTTGACAGAAAAGAAGCCAACAAACTGGATTTATATTCCCAGTATGCGCTTGTTGCTACAGAAGAGGCGATACTTGACTCAGGATTAAATCTTGATAAGGTCAACAAGGAGAGAGTTGGCGTAATCTGGGCCTCAGGGATCGGGGGTATTGAAACCTTTTATCTGGCTATTAAAGAATATGTTCTCGGGGATGGGACTCCCCGGTTCAGTCCTTTTTTTATACCAAAGATGATTGGTGATATTGCAGCCGGATCGATCTCGATAAAATATGGCTTCATGGGGCCAAACTTTGCAACTGTTTCAGCTTGTGCTTCTTCTACAAATTCAATAATTGATGCTGTCAATTATATCCGCTGGGGAAAAGCAGATGTATTTGTTACCGGTGGTTCAGAAGCCAGCATCAATGAACCTGGAATCGGTGGGTTCAATGCATTACAGGCTCTCTCCACAAACAATGATGAATATAAAAGTGCATCACGGCCTTTCGATCAGACCCGTGATGGATTTGTACTCGGCGAAGGTGCAGGGGCATTAATTGTTGAAGAGCTTGAACATGCCAGGGCCAGAGGCGCAAAAATATATGCCGAACTGGTTGGAACGGGGCTGACTGCTGATGCATATCACGTTACCGCTCCTCATCCGGAAGGACTTGGAGCAAGGAATGTAATGAAACTTGCTGTTAAGGATGCCAATCTGAATATTGAGGATGTTGATTACATTAATGTTCATGGAACAGCTACTCCTCTCGGAGATATCTCTGAAACAAAAGCGATCGTGAATGTCTTTGGGGAACATGCCTATAAACTTAACATCAGTGCTACAAAATCGATGACCGGACATCTGCTTGGAGCTGCAGGAGCTATTGAAGCTATTGCTGCTATTATGGCAGTTGTTCATGACATCATACCTCCTACAATTAACTTTAAGGTTTCTGATCCGGCAATTGATCAGAACCTTAACCTTACACTTAACAAAGCACAAAACAGGAAAGTAAATGTGGCTATCAGCAATACCTTCGGTTTTGGTGGTCATAATGCTTCTGTTGTAATAAAAAAAGCTGACATTTAGTGTCTTTTTTTCCTAAAAGAACAAATGGTACTTATATTGTAGATAAACGGGAATTTAGCTCCCGTGTGAAAAAAATATTGGGATTCAGACCAGGGAATCTTAAATTATATGAAATTGCTTTCATACACAGGTCAGCTACTTTTATTCTGCCCAACGGGAAAAAAGTAAATAATGAAAGGCTTGAATATCTGGGAGATGCAGTGCTGGATGCAATTCTTTCTGATTATCTCTTCGAAAAATTTCCCGATGCCAATGAGGGCTTTATGACTAAGATCCGGTCAAGGATCGTAAACAGAGATGTTCTTAATCAGCTGGCCGTATCAATGGGAATTAATAAAATACTTATCAGTAATGTCAGCTCGGTTCACCCCACAAAAAACCTTTTTGGCGATGCCCTTGAAGCACTTATTGGTTCAGTTTTTATTGACAAAGGATTCAAAAAAACCAAGAAATTCTTTATCAAAAATGTATTAAATAAATACCTCGATCTTAGTACTATAGTCAATACTGACACAGATTATAAGAGTCTTGTTTTTGAATGGGTTCAAAAACATAAATCAAATATCATATTCACATATAATGAGGAATATGATTTTAATCTTAAAAAGTCGGTTTTCTCAACAACACTTATCATTGATAAAAGCGAAATGGGGGAAGGTCATGGAGATTCAAAGAAAGAGGCTGAACAGGAAGCAGCAAGCCAGGCCTGGAAAAGGATAAAAGATAATTTCAGCTGAAATGCTGTAGTATCTCTTTTTTACCTAACTTTATCGGTTAAGCTGTCGTAAGATGAAGAGTATTCAAAGGGTAACAAGGGTACAACTCGAAATTAACCAGAAAGTGGAATTTCTTCTTCTTGGATTAGTATCTGCTGAACCCGATTACAAACTCTCGCTCGCTATAAATAAGAAATTCAGAATTTCATTGAAGAACATATCTCCGATTAAAATTACCGACGATTCCGGAAATGAGCTTTTGTTTAGCAGGTTTTCAGATACAGTAAAAACTCAGGATACGGTTTTCAATCTTGTCTCCAACCGGTCAGGCAAAAGTTATCTTCTCAAAAAGCTGAAAAACATTGACTACCTTTTTCAGGTTCTAAATCCTGAAAATGAGAAGAATAACGATCAGATAATATCGGGGCTGAGAGAAATTGAATCTGTAAATGCAACCTTTAATATTGATATTAAGACATTTAAAGATAGAAACTTACAATACTTAACCCATTAAAATATGGAAAACCTGTATTACAATTTATCAGAAGAAGAGTTTTCAAAAGAGCGGAAAATCCTTTTATGGGGCTTTTCAGGGCTGTTTTTCCTGGGAGCAATAGGTATAATATTTGCAAATCTGGTTTTAGGGCAAAAAAGTATTCCTATAGTCCTCTCGACTGCTCCTTTTGGAATAAGTCTGGTGGTTGCAATTATCGCAGCTTTCGCAACATTTAAAGGGACCGAGTTGTTTTTTTGCATCGACGATGAGAAAATAGAATTCAAGTTTGGATTATTCAAGCCAGCAAAACACACTTTCCTGTGGAATGACATAAAAGAACTTATTATGCCGCATAAACAGAAAAAAGCAAAGCTTATTTTCAAGGATGGCTCATCTTATATCATTGATCTGACATGGATGCAGAAGAAGAAATCAAGTCACATCAGAAAGCATATATACCACACTGCAAGAGAAAAAAATCTGAATGTAACTAAAGTAGATGTTCTAAAAAAGAAAAACTGATGCTACTACCGGTTACCGGCTCAAGACGCTTCTATTTCTTTTACGAATTTCTTAAACTCTTAAAATAAGAAGAGGCTGACGATTGTCAGCCTCACTTTTTTGATAACCCTAAAACTAACCTAACCTATGAAAAAAACCTCTATATCCTTTGATTCAAATATCATGCCAAATCCTGTACAAATATATAGCGGGTTCCCGGGATAAAAAAATGTTTTTATCTAATTACCTGAAAATTAACAATATTTTAATGAAAAGTTAAATTAATTAAAAGTGCCTAAAGTATCTAAAGTGCCTAGAGTGACTAGAGTTGTTACACTTCTGGCCACTCATCAATTCTTAAAACTTTAGGCACTTTACACTTTAGGCACTTCACACTTCTTACTGTTAAAGAAAGTTAAAGAGTGACAATATAAAATATATACAAGTACTTTTGTAACTGTATGAAGCGGAAAACAATAGCATTACTTGCCATTTTCTTCTTTCTCGCAATTTCCGGGCTAATCCTTATACAATTATATTGGATACGAAATGCAATTGCTATAACTGATCAGCAATTCAGGTACCTTGCAAACAAAGCGCTTGAATCGGTCGTTCTGGATCTTGAAGAAAAAGAACTGATCAAAAGCATTATGGAGGATATCGATCCTTCATCAACCGATTCAGTCACCGCTATTGTTCCTGCCAATTCTCCGCTTGCAAAAAAACTTCAGGGTTACCAGCCCAACTCCGAACTTCTTGAAATGTATGGACTTAATAATCCGGGGCAACCTATCGCAATAANCAGTGCNGGGCATAAGATATTTATTTCGTCTGAAGACAGCTCTCCTTTCGCAAATGAAGAGACATCAGAACCTTCTCCCCAGATAAATAATTCAGAAATTACAGGAAGGGTAAGCAACAAGATTGTTTTTCTTGAAAAAATTATGGAAAAAATCCTTCGCAATACCCCGGATATTAGAGAGCGTATCGATCCTGAAAACCTGAATAAACAGCTCAGATCCGCTCTAAACAATGCAGGAATTTACCTCGATTATGAATTTTCAATAAGATCGGGACGCCTGGGAAATATCTGGAAAACACCTGGTTTTACAGACAGACCGGGTACAAATAAATTCATAATTCAGCTTTTCCCAAACGATCCTGTACCCAGCCAGAATCAGATAGTTTTGTATTGCCTTCAGGAACAGCACTATAAAATTGAGAAAATAGGAATCCTTGGATTTTCATCTCTGCTCTTTACTTTACTTCTGCTTATACTTTCTGCAGGTACATTCATCGTTATTTTCAGGCAAAAAAGGATGTCAGAAATAAGAAATGATTTTATAAATAACATGACACATGAGCTTAAGACTCCTATTTCCACAATCTCTCTTGCATCGCAGATGATTTCAGACAAAACAATCCCCGAGAAGGCTAAGAATATTGATAATCTTGCAAAAGTTATTTCCGATGAGAGCATGAGGCTTAAATTCCAGGTAGAGAAAGTTCTGCAAATGGCGATCTTTGAAAAGGTAAAGATGAAACTCAATATGGTAGAGTCGGATGTGCATGGAATAATTGAAAAAGCAGTTGAAAGTTTTACTCTCCAGATGGCAAACCGTAAAGGAACCATATTAACCGATTTCCAGGCAGCCATTTCTCTTGCAATGGTTGATGAGATTCATTTTCTGAATTCTGTCTCAAACCTCATTGATAATGCAATTAAATACTCAAAAGATAAACCCGAAATAACTATTTCAACCCGAAATAACAAGAGAGGTATATTAATAATTATTGAAGACAGGGGTATTGGCATAAGTAAAGACGACCTGAAGCGGATATTTGACAAATTCTATCGTGTCCCTTCCGGTAATGTTCATAATGTCAAGGGATTCGGACTAGGACTAAGCTATGTCAGGAAGATAATCGATGAACATAATGGCAAAATAAAGGTTGACAGTCAGGTTAACAGGGGAACTAAATTTACTATTTTTCTTCCACAAAACGGATAAAGATGAATACTACCAGAATTCTACTTGCAGAAGATGACAGCAATCTCGGTATCCTCCTCAGGGATTATCTGACAGCAAAAAACTACCAGACTAAGCTTTTTATTAATGGGAATCTTGCACTTGAAGCCTTCGCTGTTGAATCGTTTGGCTTGTGCATACTTGATATTATGATGCCGGAAATGGATGGATTAACTCTTGCAAAAGAGATCCGGCATACAAATCCTGAAATACCAATAATCTTTCTTACAGCAAAAAACCAGAAAGATGACATAATTGAGGGATTCAAGTCAGGTGCTGATGATTATATAACTAAACCGTTCTCAATGGAAGAACTATTATACAGGATAGAAGCCATATTGAGAAGAACAACCAGTCAGAATATAAACAAAAAAGAAGATCTCTATGTAATCGGAGGCTATACATTTGATCCACTTAAGCAAATTCTCGCATTCGGTGATCAGACTATAAAACTAACGACCAAGGAATCAGAGTTACTGGAAATGTTATGCCACCATGGGAATAATATCCTTGAAAGAAATTTTGCTTTGAAGACTATCTGGATTGATGACAATTATTTCAATGCAAGAAGCATGGATGTTTACATAACCCGATTAAGAAAATACCTTAAGAAAGATCCCTCAGTAAAAATACTGAATGTTCACGGGAGAGGGTATAAACTTATTTATTAGTCCAGTTTTAAAACTGCAAGGAAAGCCTGCTGGGGAACTTCAACATTTCCAACCTGTCGCATTCTCTTTTTCCCTTTCTTTTGTTTTTCAAGCAGTTTTCTTTTCCGGGTAATATCACCACCATAGCATTTTGCGGTGACATCCTTCCTTACTGCTTTTACAGTTTCGCGGGAAATAATTTTTGCGCCAATTGCGGCCTGTATCGCAATATCAAACTGCTGACGCGGAATAAGTTCTTTCAGCTTAACGCACATTTTACGCCCAAAATCATAAGCATGACCTCTGTAGATGAGAGTGGAGAGAGCATCTACCATTTCACCATTCAGGAGTATGTCAAGCCTGACAAGATCAGCTTTCTGGTAAGAAGTATAGTAGTAATCAAATGATGCGTATCCTTTGGATATACTCTTAAGTTTATCATAGAAATCGAAAACAATTTCTGCAAGAGGCATCTCAAAAGTCAGTTCAACCCTGTCGCGGGTAAGATAGACCTGGTTCTTCAGAATTCCCCTTTTGTCAATACAGAGATTCATGATGGAACCAACATATTCCGACAGAGTGATTACCTGGGCGATAATATAAGGTTCTTCAATACGTTCCAGATGATTTACAGGCGGAAGGCCCGATGGGTTATGAACATCAATTTCCTCGCCCTTTGTTGTATAAGCTTTGAATGAAACGTTCGGAACTGTTGTTATTACGTCCATATCGAACTCCCTGTCAAGTCGCTCCTGGATAATCTCCATATGAAGTAAACCGAGAAAGCCGCATCTGAATCCAAATCCAAGAGCGGCAGAAGACTCAGGAATAAATGATAGTGAAGCGTCGTTAAGCTGCAACTTTTCAATTGAGACTCTGAGATCCTCATAATCATCGGCATCGACAGGATAGATACCTGCAAAGACCATTGGTTTTACATCTTCAAATCCAGCAATTGCCTTATCACAAGGATTCTTAGCCTGTGTAATTGTATCTCCGACTTTTACCTCCGAAGAGATTTTTACACCTGTAATAATATAGCCGACATCTCCTACGCTCATTTTATCACGAGGATCCTGTTTTAGTTTTAATACTCCGATTTCCTCGGCATTATATTCGTGATCGGTGTTTATAAACTTGACCTTTTCACCTTTACGTACAGTTCCGTTTATAATTTTAATATAGGCAATGATTCCCCTGAACGAATTAAAAATGGAATCGAAGATCAGAGCTTGCAGCGGGGCATCCGGATTACCTTCCGGAGGAGGAACCCGTTTTACAATTTGCCTTAATATCTCTTCGACACCCATACCTGTTTTTGCACTGGCTTCAATAATATCCTCCCTCCTGCATCCAACAAGATCAACAATCTGGTCTTTAACCTCTTCAGGCATTGCACTGGCCATATCCATTTTATTGAGGACCGGAATGATCTCAAGGTTATGGTCGATAGCCATATAGAGATTCGAAATGGTCTGTGCCTGTATTCCCTGGGTTGCATCAATAACAAGCAGAGCGCCTTCACAGGCAGCAATTGAGCGTGATACTTCATAGGAAAAATCGACATGCCCTGGGGTATCGATCAGGTTCAGAAAATACTTTTTGCCATCATGGAAATATTCCATCTGAATTGCATGACTCTTGATCGTGATTCCTCTCTCTCTTTCCAGGTCCATGTCGTCGAGTATCTGAGCCTGATATTCTCTTTCCGTTATAGTATTGGTTTTCTCCAATAACCTGTCGGCCAGAGTACTTTTACCATGATCAATATGAGCTATGATACAGAAATTACGGATATTGTCCATTGAGCAAACTTACTTTAAATCAGGTGCAAATATATAAAAAATCCTCCCAAAACTTTTGCTTTTCTTATTACTGGCCGAGATCCGGTTACTTGCGTATATTTTACCCCTAAATCCCCCATTCTTCGACAAGCTCAGAACGGGGGACTTTTAAACTTTCATCTTTTTAGCCCCCTTTGGGTTTGGGGTGTAAAAACAGCAGAGCCAGGTTTTTGACCTGGCTCTGCAATGAAAAAAATATTATGATTTTACATCATTCCCGGCATTCCGCCACCCATACCCTGGGGAGGACCTGCTGGCTGATCTTCTTTCTTCTCAACTACGACAGCTTCCGTTGTGAGGAACATACCTGCAACTGAAGCAGCATTCTCAAGAGCAACGCGGACAACTTTAGCAGGATCAATTACACCTGAAGCATAAAGTTTTTCATATTTGTCAGTCTGGGCATTGTATCCATAGTCAGCTTTACCAGCTTTAACATTCTGCGCAACAACAGCACCTTCTTTGCCGGCGTTAATTGCGATCTGACGTAAAGGCTCTTCAATAGCCCGCTTAATAATTTCAATACCTGTTGTCTGATCCTCATTATCACCCTTTAAACCTTCAAGAGCAGCAATTGCACGGATGTAAGCAACTCCGCCACCCGGAACAGTACCTTCTTCAATTGCAGCACGGGTTGCATGAAGGGAATCATCAACCCTGTCTTTCTTCTCTTTCATTTCAACTTCAGAAGAAGCTCCGATATAAAGAACAGCAACACCACCTGCAAGCTTAGCCAGGCGTTCCTGAAGTTTTTCCTTATCATAATCAGAAGTCGTGGTCGTCATTTGTTGTCTGATCTGTGCAACGCGTGCCTTGATCATTTCTTTGTCGCCGGCGCCGTTTACGATGGTTGTATTCTCTTTGTTCACTGTAACTTTCTCAGCAGTACCAAGCATGTCAAGAGTTGTATGTTCAAGTTTCAGACCTTTCTCTTCTGAAATAACTGTACCACCTGTCAGAATTGCTATATCTTCAAGCATTTCTTTTCTTCTGTCTCCAAATCCGGGAGCTTTAACAGCACATACCCTGAGTGAACCGCGTAGACGGTTTACGACGAGAGTGGCAAGTGCCTCACCTTCAACATCTTCAGAAATAATAAGTAATGGACGCCCGGTCTGAGCAGTTGCCTCGAGAACAGGAAGCATATCCTTCATTGTGGAAACCTTCTTATCATAAATCAGTATGTATGGATTTTCAAGATCAGCTTCCATTTTCTCAGCATTTGTTACAAAATATGCGGAGATATATCCACGGTCGAACTGCATCCCTTCCACAACTTCAACTGAGGTAGTAGTACCTTTTGACTCTTCCACTGTAATAACACCTTCTTTATGAACTTTGCTCATAGCTTCTGCTATGAGTCTCCCGATCTCCTCATCATCATTGGCAGAAATTCTTGCTACCTGTTCGATTTTCTTAAGGTCGTCACCGATAACTTTAGCCTGAGAAGCAAGATGTTTTACAACCTTTTCAACTGCTTTATCAATTCCTCTTTTAATATCCATCGGGTTCGCACCTGCAGTAATATTTTTAAGGCCTACATTAATAATTGATTGTGCAAGAACCGTAGCGGTTGTTGTGCCATCACCTGCAATTTCGCCGGTTTTTGAAGCTACTTCTTTTACCATCTGTGCACCCATATTCTGATAAGGGTCAGCAAGTTCGATATCCTTTGCAACGGTCACACCGTCTTTGGTTATCTGTGGAGCACCATATTTTTTCTCAAGAACCACATGACGTCCTTTTGGACCCAGTGTTACTTTGACTGCATCAGCCAGCTGATCTACACCCTCTTTCAGAAGGGCACGTGCATCGATATTAAATTTAATCTCTTTTGCCATATCATTATGATTTTAAATAATTTTTCAATAATTAAGCTATAAAAAGAATGTCAGTCTGGGAAACCAGAAGATAATCCTCACCGTCTATTGTAAGCTCCTGCCCGGCATATTTTCCGTAAAGAACAACATCGCCTTTTTTCACTTCCATCTCTTCATCTTTCTTTGCAGCACCAACAAGAATTACTTTTCCCTGGCGTGGTTTTTCTTTTGCAGAATCAGGAATAATTATTCCACTTGCAGTTTTTTCTTCAGCTTCATTAGGTTTTACGAGGACCTTTCCTGCCAAAATTTTGCCTTTCAATTGTGCCATTTTATCTAGTTTTAAAGTTAAACATCATTTACCGACTTCCTCTTTAAGCATATTTTATGCCAAATTGAAAAAAATGCCAATTTTGATAAATTTATGATCTTTTATTAATCTCTTCCTGCCAATTTGAGGTTACCAATCACATAAAACATCCTTAAAATACTATATATCAGAATATTATTTGTATAACAAAAAAGTGTCAGTATATGACAAACTGACACTTATAAAGTATTTCCTTCAAATAACCTATTTCTTAGGCTGATCCTGATTCCCCTGAGTTGTAGAAGATGCCGGAGGAACAGCTGTAGGTAGTGTAGGAATAGCATTCGGGTCAACAGCATTCTGAATCTGGTTCTCAATTCTTGACTTTACACCGGTTGTACCACGTGGAATGGTAGCTGTTGCAACAACACAAAGAATCAAAATCGCAGCTGCAAGAGTCCATGTTGATTTCTCAAGAAAGTCTGCAGTTTTACGGATACCCATTGATTGACCTGCCGATGTAAAATTAGCAGCAAGCCCGCCACCCTTCGAGTTCTGAACAAGTACAATCAGAATCTGCAGAAAACATGCAACTATTACTAATACTGAAACAAAAATATAAATTCCCATCTGTTCACTTTTTTATATACTCTTTAACTTTTTCAATTTGAGACGCAAAGTAACTGCTTTTTTCCGGAAATTTCAAACTTAATTTTTCATATATATCTATTGCCTTGGAGTAATAGCCCTGATTAATGTANATTCTTGCGAGTGTTTCAGTGACAAAACCTCCCTTCTCTTCAACATAAGGCATTGATATATCCTCGACAGGAAGAGTTGCTTTTTCCCTTAATGGTTCAATCCTGGGATTTGCAATTATGAATTTATCGATAAGCTTTGCCTGCAGATTCTTTTTGCTTTCACTGCTAGCCGTCTCCTCTAACGGAGAATTGACATCATCTTTATCGGATATAAATGGATTGCTATCATCAAGATCAAGTTCAAGAAGGTCAGTCTCATCAGGAACCGAGAATCCGGGGTCCATATAAAAAAACTGATCTTCAGCCTGAAAATCATCTTCATCTGACAGTAATATCACTCCTGCAGTTTCTGTATTTTCTGATTCCGAAGAAACTAAGATTGAATGAGCCTGTCCTGCCGGCAGGGAATCATCCCTATCTTCAGATTTTATTTCATCGGAATTCTCTTCAATTTCATTGATCAGCATATTGCTGTTTTTTGCGGATTCAATGACAGTCTGGAGAGTATCCGATATGATATTTTCATTTGAAACAGGTTGCTGAACTACTGAATCCTGCAGGGACTCAGCAACAGGTTTGGTTTTCAGAAGATAATATAACACTTCCCTGTCAGCTATATGGATAGCAGAATTCCTGAGTTGATTTTCGAACTTAACATCAGCATTGTCCTGGAGCCCTTTCAGAAGNATCATGTGGGCACTTTGAAAATATGGAAAGATATCNATCAGTTCATAAACCTCTCCTANTATCTGGCGATTTACCGGAACAGAATTTTCAATCATATTTANAAAGTCATTCCTGTTCATATCCTGCTACCAGTTTACAAAAGCCTGATTGAAGATATCTTCAACAATCATCTCAACGATTTTATCTGAAAGATCCTTTTCGACATCACTGAGGTTGAGGTTGCTGTCATAATCTTCATATCTTGAAAAAACCTGCTCAAAGCTCTTATCCGGATCGATTGTGTTAGTGAATTTTACTCTTACAGCAATAGTAAACCTGTTCATAGCAGCCCTTGCATCGGCAGCAACGGTCAACGGTGCTGTTTTATAATCTTTTATTTCCCCTTCAAAACTCACATCCCCGGATTCAGTAACATAATTCAGACTTGTCTGCCCCTTTACCTTATCTATAAGTTCATCAGTCAGATACTGGCTTAGGCCTGGCTGAACCAGCTGTGCCCTGTTCTGAAAGTATACTACGTTAAATGTCTTTGTAAGTGCAGAATAACTGGCACCTGAAAATGAATATGTGACTTTACATCCGCTTAGTATTGTGATCCCGACAAAAATAAAAAGCATTGAAAGCTTTTTAATTGAAATCCCTGCCATCCATCTGTTATTCAATTCCATATTCTTTTATCTTTCTGTAAAGGGTCCGTTCAGAAATACCAAGTTCGTTCGCAGCCAGTTTTCTTTTCCCATTATATTTCCCGAGTGCTTTTTTTATCATCTCTTCTTCCTTGTCAGAAAGCGACAGAGATTCCTCAATCACCTCCTCAGTATCCTGTATATTATTCCTGGACTGATGAGTTGAAAAATCAACCACAGGTTCTTCATTAGTGACTGAATTACCTGTTTCTCCGTCATTTTCCCTGAACAGATTTTTGATAATCCTGGAATTATTCTCCTGAAAAGAAACGTCGATCTGTTCTTTTCTTATAAGATCAAAAACGAGCTTTTTCAGATCGTTCATATCGCCTTTCATATCGAAAAGGATTTTATATAATATCTCCCGTTCTGAAGAAAAGGCTTTGTCGTCATCCTTTTTAATAATTGCAGGAAGCTTAACAATGTTGTAATCAGGAAGATAAGTGCGAAGTCCGGATGCGCTGATCTCCCGTTCACTTTCTATAATGGATATCTGTTCTGTTATGTTCTTAAGTTGTCTGACATTTCCCGGCCAGGCATAATTCAGTAATATACTTTTAGCCTCAGAATCAAGTCTGATTGCCGGCATTCTGTATTTCTCGGCAAAATCAACAGCAAACTTCCTGAACAGAAGAAATATATCTTCTCCTCTTTCTCTTAATGCAGGTATCCTGATTGGAACTGTATTAAGTCTGTAAAACAGATCCTCTCTGAATCTACCGTTGTTTATTGCCACCGGGACATCAACATTACTTGCTGCAATAACCCTCACGTTTGTTTTCTGAACCTTTGATGATCCTACCCGGATAAACTCGCCGGTTTCGAGTACTCTGAGCAATCGCACCTGGGTTGATAAGGGCAATTCAGCTATTTCATCAAGAAAAATAGTGCCTCCGTCGGCTACTTCAAAATAACCTTTTCTGCTATCAGTGGCGCCGGTAAAGGATCCTTTTTCATGACCAAACAATTCAGAATCAATAGTCCCTTCAGGTATTGCACCGCAGTTAACAGCGATATACTGACCATGTTTCCTGGCACTGTAATTATGAATCACCTGAGGAAAAATCTCTTTNCCTGTACCGCTTTCACCGGTTATCAGAACTGAAAGGTCNGTTGGAGCAACCTGTACAGCAATATCGATTGCCCGGTTAAGTTCCTCANAATTTCCAATTATTCCGAATCTTTGCTTAATATTTTGCAGATCTTTCATTTCCAGTTTTAACAACGATGCGAATTTAACGTTTTTTTAAAACATTGGGAAATGCATTTTTAGTAAATTCGCATCATGAAAGAGGATTCTCACTACAAATTTGCCGGTATTATCCCTGCACGTTATGCTTCATCACGGTTCCCCGGAAAGCCTCTGGCAATGATAGGTGACAAGACGATGATACAAAGAGTTTATGAACAAGCCAGCCGGTCGCTTCGATTTGTTTATGTTGCCACTGACGATAAAAAGATCTTTGATTCGGTTGTAAAGTTTGGGGGCAAGCCAATAATGACCTCACCTGATCATCTTAGCGGAACTGACAGATGCCAGGAAGCAGTAACCACCATAATGAAGGAAACAGGCAGTAAAATTGATATTGTAATTAATATCCAGGGTGATGAGCCATTTATAAGACCTGAGCAGATTGACCTGCTGAAGGAATGCTTCAACAGGAAAGACATTGAGATAGCAACTCTTGTAAGAAAAGCAGAACCGGGGGAGGATCTGTTTAATCCAAACCAACCAAAGGTGATCCTTAACTCAGATGGTGATGCAATTTATTTCAGCAGGGCTGCCATACCATTTTTCAGAGATGCGGAGAAAAATGACTGGTCGAAAAAACATGTTTATTATAAGCACATCGGACTTTATGCATACAGGACAAAAACGCTTAACATTATAACAAAACTTGTACCCAGTCCTCTTGAAATAGCCGAATCGCTTGAACAGAACAGATGGATAGAGAATGGTTTCCGGATTGGAACTGCAATTACTCTTTGGGAAAGTATTGGCATTGATACTCCCGAAGATCTGGAGAAGGCAAAACAGCATTTAGAACACTTTAATTTTTAATTTAGTAACTTTAGCACAATTTTTGAGGCATTATATCCAAAGGCAGCTTATGAATAAGAGTTTACTCTTTTTATTCCTATTGCTAATTAACTTATCCCTTCACGCGCAGAGGGATAGTATTTCTATTGCAGGTGTGCCTCCTCAAAAAGATATTTCAAGAGATATAAGTGCTAATGTAAGCATATATCCTGTTCCTGTAAGAGATAACAGCTTTACAATAAAGACTGACAGGGACATTTCTTTTATCAAAATCACAAATATCATAGGCCAGGATATTTTCAGAATTCAGTACAACAATCCACAGCAACTGGTTAAAATTTTTCTCGACAATCCAAAAAGGGGAATGTATCTTGTTACACTTGTTTTCAGTGACGGAACCAGGGCAGTGAAAAAAATAATGGTAGAAGAGTCTGAATAATAGAATTTTCCTGCTTTCGGATATTGTTGTTGATTTTCAGGGGAAGATTACACAGAAAAACTCAAACGAAATCATAATTTGATTATAATAAACAATCCTGCATAATGATTGTTTATCTTATTATAGTTAAGGCTTTTTATCCAAATAATATTGAAATATAACCATGGAAGACGGGGTAAATGTTTTTTCGATAAAAGACCTGGAAAATTTTTCAGGTATTAAAGCTCATACAATAAGGATCTGGGAGAAGAGATATAAAATACTTGAACCTGACAGAACAGATTCGAATATAAGAACCTACAGCGAAAATGAACTGAAAAAAATACTTAATGTTGCTTACCTCAACCGAAATGGCCTGAAGATTTCGAAAATTGCAGGGTTAAATGAAGATGAGCTGACACAACAGGTAATGACTGTAAGCAGTAAACATGATAATCCTGATCAGGATTTCCAGCCCGGAAAGATACTTATGTCTGCAATAAGGTTTAACGAAGTTCTTTTTAAGGAAGCACTTATTCCGTTTATTAAATACCAGGGTATTGAGCANGCTTATTCAAAGTATCTGTTCCCGCTTCTGGATAAGGCAAGGATTTTATGGCAAACAGGNAGTATTTCAAGGGCTCAGGAACAATTTGTCAGAAATATAGTAAAGCAGATTATAATTCTTGAAGATAACTCTCTAAACCCATCAACAGGCAAGATGAAAGCTACTGTTGCAATGATTAATACCTCTGATAATCTTACAGATAACAATTTTCTCTTTTACAAATATGCACTCAAAAAGAGGGGGTTTGATGTTATTTTTACAGGAGGTATACTTCCTGCTTCTGAAGTCATAGAGATTCATAAAATAAAGCCTTTTGAATATCTGGTGGTTAACTCGAGTGCTTTTGATTTTGCCGAAAAGAAGATCGGATATTTCAACAGTATCGGAAAATCACTAATGCTGAAGAAAATTATTCTGACTGACTTTCCTGAAGAACTAAGTAAGAAAACTTACGAAAAGCTTATAGTTTCGAAAGATCCGGCCCATTTTATAAAGACTATCGAGTCGTTATAATGATTGTTCAACCCTTTCCGTTTGAAATTCGATAATGATTTTGATTGAAGTTCCCCCTGCCATAAATGCTGTAAAAGGAACTTAATTATTAATCTAATCAACAGATTGAACTAATTACTTTATTTTTATAAACCCTCCACCTATCCTCCTCCCTTAAAATTAATGGAGGACGCAGTATCTAATTGTATGTGAGGCGATTTACCACTTCCCTTGATTTTAACTACCCCTTATACACATCTTTTCTTTATGAGTTAAACATTTTGGTATAAAAGACACCAAAGGTGTCAAACCCCAATAGCCACAGTCACGTCTGTGGTAGTCATGCTGAAACTGCTACAACACTGGAGGTGTTGAAAAACAATCTGTTAGAAAATATCTTTGGATTTTAAAACTAATATAGATGAGTCTTAATACCTATTTTATTNGTTTTTTGTAACTTTATATTCGCTGCAAAAAGAATTAAATATGTCAACTTACACCCAAATTCTATATCAAATAGTTTTCGGAACCTATGACTATACGCCATTTTTGAATGCTGAGAACGAGAGCTTACTTTTCGGGTATATAGCCGGTATTCTGAAAAAGAAATCCTGCCATTCGTACATTGTTGGTGGAGCAAGTAATCACATTCATATAATTACTCATCTTCATCCTACAGTAGCTCTTGCATTTGTAGTCAAGGACATGAAGTTCGCCAGTCATAAAATGATGTCAGAAAAGAGCAGGACATTTTCTCATTTTAGCGGATGGCAGGTTGGTTACAGTAGCTTCACATATCACATATCTTCAAAGGCTAAGCTCATCAGGTATGTTGAAAATCAAAGAGAACATCATAGAGTAGTTTCTTTTAAAGATGAATTGACTGAGTTATTGAAGGAACATTCTGTGGATTTTAATGAAGACTATCTGATAACTTAATCATTTTCAACCCACTCCGGGGTTGATAATTCATATACCGCCTACCACGGACGTGACTGTGGCTATTGGATTTTGACGCTTTCAGCGTCGTTTATTTATATCTTCCTAATTATAATAATGAGATGTGTATAAAGGGTAGTTGATTTTAAGGAAAGGTTCCCGATAGCACCCGATAACATAACTATCGTGACGGAAAGGGAAGGGTTTGAAGAGCAATAATTATGTTGTTTGTTCAGTAATCGTGACAAAAAATTCTACAATTTCAGCAGATTCTGAAAATAATCCTTTTCAGATAACAGATCGATATTCTTAATATCAGCTTCGATATCAGATATCTGAGCAAGCATTCTCAGAGCAAAGTCTTTCTTACCTGAAGCTGAATCAGTATTGAACCGGTGACCTAATGCTTTTGTAATTTTAACCACTTCTTTCCATCTGCAAATTGTTTTATTGTCCAGATAACATCCGGCAAAAGCATCCCATATATAATTAATAGCCTTTTGCGATGGATGGAGCATATCGTCATCATAGTACCTGTAATCACGCAGGTCNTCCATAACTATCTCATATGCAGGAAAATAAAATGGNGCAACAGGATGCTTCAGTAATTCCTCAACTGCAAGTAACAGAACAGCTTTGCTTACCTGGTTACCATGAGCTCCATCCTTCCAGTGCCTGACCGGACTTATAGTAAAGACAACTTTCAGTCCGGGAAAAGTGGATTGTAAAATATCCAGCTGATTTGTCCATAGTGTTACTATTTCTTCAACGCTGAGCAAAACTGATTCGAAGTGTGAAGAAGGAATTTTATGACAGTTTGAAACTACCTGCCCTGTCTCCTTCCATTTGTAAACTCTGGCGGTTCCAAGTGTTACAAAGAGGAATCTGGCGTTCTGCAAAAAGCTAAACGCTTCCTTTGATTTTGTATTGATTTTTTCAAGAACCTTAATCGGATCGGATCCTGAAAAATCAGTATAATGACAGAAACTAAGCCAGGTCCCGTTATGGCAATAAAGATCTTCACTGGCTAATTCCTTCCCTGAAAGAATTATCTTAAGTGTCTGACTCACTGAAACAGGATTATAAACTGCTCCTGCAGGATTTATCATTACTGGCATACGACCCGACTCCATTTGGGAACCAATTGAGGAGGCAAAACAAGAGCCGATAAACATAACCGGATCGTTATAGCTTATCTTTTTATCAGATGGTTCAATATTTACCTTTGTCCTGAATTCCATGTTTGATGTTGCAGATTGGCTTCGCCGAGCTTGCCTTCGGCCCGGTTGCGGATTTTATGATAAAGAATTCATTCCGAATCCGAAATCCGAATTTTTTATTTATTTATCCAATTTAAGATATACCGGAAAACCTCTTCCTTAAAGGGTTCATTATGCAGTTCATGATATCCTCCATCCCAGATTTTCAGTTCAGCCATCTTCGTTTTACCGGCAAATTCCCTGCTTCCTTCAGGTGATGTCAGCATATCGTCACTTCCATGAATTATCAGCGTAGGTACTTTTAGTTCCGCTGCATGGGAAAGAGAATAACCTGCAGCTTCCATAGATCCCTGAAAAAGGCTTACGGAAATTTTATCATGAACGAGAGGATCTGCCTTATATTTCTCAATTACATTCAGATCGTGCGATAAGAACCTGGTATCAAGTCCTGTTGGTTGAATGAGCCCCGGGTACACATATCTCATGATTGAAGCAAGAACAAGTTTTGATTTTGGGGGTTCAAATCCCATCTTAAGAAGCGGGGCTGAAGCAATGGCTCCTTTAATCTTAGGGTTTTTCTTCAGTAAATAATCCAGAAGTATCCCTCCACCCAGACTGTGTCCGTACAGGTAAACCGGGACACCCGGAAAAGTTTTCCGGCAACTTGTCAGAAGTATATCGATCATCTCAGCAAGCTGACCATAGTTTTTTATATATCCTCTTTTTCCCTCAGAGCGGCCATGACCAGGCAGATCAACACCGGCGAATCCGATGCCTTCCTTCTTAAACAGATCGGCCCAGTGGCTATACCGCTGAACATGCTCCCCGATACCGTGTATAAGAATAATGACTGCTTTTGCATTTTCTCCGGGACTTTGAATCATCCCCTTTAGTATCTGACCATTACTTAATTTAATATTGAAGTCCATAGTGATTTTTCTTTAAAAATACGAAAGTCGGACAAATAATCGATAAAACCTGAAATGTTAATCTTAATCTAATCTTAATTAAACATTAATCACATCTTAATCATAGCGACTTTCTTTCACTTTACCTCTTGATGATGGTATTTATCATAAAGATAAAGCTTTAGGCAATTAATTAAAATATGAGGAAACAATCAGGCCATAATTTATAAATAACTTAGAAAGGATTAGACAAATCACCCATAATTACCTGTATATGTTATAATTAAAAAGTAATACTATTTAAAGAGAACAAAGATTTTTACGATTTTAAGATATTAAGATTTGGATATCTTTATTTATCTGCTTAAATTTGCTTCAACAATAATAAATATTAGAGCTATGACACAATTTGAATTTAACAACAGCCTTATCGGAATGAAATCGAATCTTCAGAGATTTGCCATGAGCCTCACTTCCGATCGTGATACTGCTCTTGACCTTGTACAGGATACATATCTTAAAGCAATTACTTATAAGGATAAATTTGTTGATTATACAAACCTTAAAGCATGGGTCTTTACAATTATGAAGAATACTTTCATAAATAACTACAGACGTAATGTAAAGGAAAATACTATTATTGACGGAACCCAGGATCTTTACTATATCAATCAGCCACACGATAAAGGATTTATTTCACCTGAATCGAAATATTCAGAAGGTGAAATTGAACATGCTATTGATTCATTAAGTGATGAGTTCAGAATTCCTTTCAGAATGCATATTGAAGGATATAAATACAAAGAAATTGCTGATGAGTTGGGATTGAAGATCGGTACTGTAAAAAGCAGAATCTTCTTCACCCGTCAGAAGCTGATGCTTATGTTAAAAGATTATGTTAGGTAAAAATAGGGTTTTGGATTAGGTTTATTAGATCAGGTAAAAAAGGCTGAGGGTTTCAGCCTTTTTTATTTATCCTTATAATTACACCTGTTGCCACAAAAACCAGGAATAACCCGGAAACAATCCATGCCCACACATTCGGGATTTTTGATTCAGCCCACATCTCGTACGGTTCCGTCTGGAAAAAATCAGATTTCACAGGCCAGACTAGCACTTTGCTGCTGTCAATAAAGCCGTTTGTCCCGGTCAGTTTTCCCGGCATTGCAATTCTGACAGAATATTCTTTGAAGTCAACAAAAAAGTTTTTTTCAACAATCGCCGCTGCACTATCGGCTTCTGTTTTGTATTTCAGAGCATTAGCTTCACCAAAGAATTGTTTAAACAATATACCATTCGACCATAAGCTATCAAATTTCGCTTCGTTGGCTTTAATTACTGAAATGAATTCATCCTCGCGTGGTTTTAAAGATTGCATAGTCATTTCACTGGTAACATAGCCTCCTGCAATCCGGGAGAACTCTCCTATCCATTCTGAAACCAGATTTTTCGCTCCCCAGTATTCAGTTTTCCTGGTTACGGAATCATTTAAAGCTTTATACCGGGTACTATCCGGGCCATTTTCTCTCTCCTTTTTCATATTTTCAGGAGAATAGAAATATGCAAGTTCTTCACTATTAAGAAAATCTTTTATGGGATAACCGAATGACAGCTTTTTATCGATTGACTCGGAAAATCTGTATTCGGTATTAAACCATCTGAAAGTTTTCTTAAATCCGGTAAACCTTGAAATGCTTTTATTGACACCTGTATCCTGCTTGTATTCCATATTGATTTCATCGACATTTTTAAACAGTTTCTCTGCTGATTTTATCCATGTTGTGTCACCTTTTTCATTGATACTGATTGAATCTTTTATTTTCCATGTATCGTTAAAAGGTACTTGTATTGATCCCGAGCCAGAAATGTTTTTTAAACTCCTCATCTCTATTTTTCTTGCCACAGAGCCATCGGGATGAACAATATTCGTAACAACAGTTACCGGCTCATCACATGATACTATTGTCATAAGGATTAATGACAAAATAAGTTTAATTGATTTTCTTTTCATGGTATTATAGTTTAATTTTTTTATGGTCATTTTCAATCAGCTTCTTCTCAATATAATTTTTGAGCTCCGGATCTTCATTTATAAGGTTTATCAGATCTTTATATTTGATCTGTAANGCATTAACTGAATCGATAATTTCTTCCATCTGCTTTTCAGAAATTGTTATTTTTTTTGAGGCGAATCTTCTTCCGTTCATTTTGTACATCATCAGCCTCTTTTCAATTGCACTTTCAGGATTAAATGAAGCAGCCCCGTCAACAACAACTGTTTGTCTGCTCA